>CEON01057519.1_pt1 | contig 11265 bp, 9 predicted proteins | sample 530291 | NCBI WGS metagenome assembly CEON01 (sample SAMEA2619888, study PRJEB7988) | marine metagenome | biome: marine biome (ENVO:00000447); feature: surface water layer (ENVO:00002042); material: "saline water (ENVO:00002010), including plankton (ENVO:xxxxxxxx)" | depth 5 m
TTCTTTAAATAGTTAAGAGGTCTACCTGCCGCAGAAATAAGTTGTTGCTCACCTAGTCTACTAAATATACCACGCAAAACAATTTCTCTAACTTTGTCAGGCATAGCATCAAGAGATGTTTCTTGTACTAAGTTCTTTCTTATTAGTGCCATTTCTTGAGGAGAAAAATAGTTTTCAAACTGCTTTAACTTACCTGTCTTTGCAGCTTGACGCATTGCATTTAAAGCTCCTCTGAGAACAATGCCCTTACCTACCCTATCCATTGCTCTAAAACCAGAGTATTTAAATGATTTTTCTTGATACCACTCAGTTCCTTTTTGGAGTAAACCTTTTTCTAGTGTTTCATCAAAGCCTGCTTGAAACTCTCCAATGTTTTTATTATTACCACCTATACCAAAGTCTTGGATACGCATACCTTCTCGTTGCATAATACCTTTCATGGTAGGCATAAAACCATTCTTAACCATAGAAACAGCCGCATCGTGTAGGTTCAAAAAAGCAGAATCAAACTGGCCTAGAGTTCCTCCATAGCTTTGTCTCATAAAACTTTCTATAGCAGACGCAGGCCGACTACGTGCTCCTATATAAGTAGAGTTAGCTAAGTCAGCTACTCGTTTTCCAGTAATAGGGGAGTTAGATTGTTGTGTTATTGTGTTTTCTAGTTCTCTAAAAAAAGCACCAGTATCTTCAGTAAGACCTAAGCTCGGACGAACCCTAAAAGATTTAGATAACTCAATTAAAGTTTGTTGTTTTGCTATCCTGTTTACTTGTTCAATAATAGGATTAGCATACTCTGCTAACTCGTCGGGGTCCATAAGTTCAGCAGGTTTTCTAACCCTTTCTTGTACACCTGTTTCGACTCTTCGTCCCGTTTCAATGTCTGGGCCAAGACCTTCATCTACATCTTTTGAGCGTGTAGTACCAGATGCCCAATAAATTTCATCTTGTTGTACTTCTTCTTTAAACAATCTACCAGCTTCTTTTTGATGAACTTTACTATCGGCAATCAAAGTACGTAAAAGAGAGTTAGCCTCTTTACTCATAGAAGAACCTTCTTGCAATATTGTTTTTAAATTTTCTGGCGACTTATATAAATCTAAAAACAATTTTTTAACATTATCGTTATTAGCCCAATCAACTAACTCTGCAAAAGAATCTTGTGTTTCGTCAGAGTAGTACTTGTTTAAAAACAATTCTTGTTTTCGTCCTGCTGTTTCAAAGCTAGACTCAAATAAGACACCTACTCTAGACCCAGCTACTTTAGTCACTAAAGCAGAAACAGGTCGAGCAAGGCGGTCATATAAATTAATAGTAGCACTTGGTTTAATGTCATAAATACCACGCATAGCATCAAGATCGTACTGCATAAGCTCTTCAAAAGGTTTTGGCTTACGGTATCTTTGAGGAAGAACTACTTCTCGTATTACATCATCTGAAACACCAGCGTCTTTAAGTTCTTGTTTAATAAAATCTCGTCGCTGTTGTGTAGTTGCATCAATTTTAGGCATAGCAGGAGGATCTGCTACTTTAGTTTCTAACTCGTCTAGTTTTGTTTTTACTTTGTCAAAGTTTTCTTGAGCCTTTTCAATTCTAGTTTCATCACCAGACTCACTAGCTTTTCTTAAACGCTCTTCTGCATTATCAAGTTTCTTGGAAAGTTTGTCCCACTGCTTACCTAACTTAGCCATTTCTTTTTCGTAAGCAGGAAGCTCAACTGATTCCCATTTTTCGTATGACTCAAACTTAGGCCGTGCTTCTTCAACGTCAAACCGAACAGCAGCATCATCTGCAAATTCTTTTACGCCTTCAACAGTATCTAAATTAAAATCTTTAACTTCTTTTGTAACTACAGAAGCAGGAACTACTGGAGTTTTTGTCATGCCTAAGCCAGCAATATCTTGTACTGCTGAACCTATTTTAGTAGGATCTCTTGCAACAGGAACAAAACCTGCACCAACAGTCGCAAGCTCTCCTGCAAGACGAACTCCCTCTGCTCCTAACAAACCTCTTTCTTCCATAAACTGTTGGTTAGGGTCTAGCCGTGGATCAATCATAGCCAAAGCTTCTCTGCCCGTAGGAATATCTACGTCTAGAGTTTGTTCTAGTGCATAAGTAACAGGAGAAGCAATAAGAGTGGCTACATCTGCAACAGCGCCTACGCCAGCAGCAGACATTTCTTGAATACCTTCCGCTAAGTTTTCTAAAGCTGTGTCTTCAGCGCCTTCAAGAGTTCTCTGTGCTGTTGCTCGTTCTTGTTCAGCTACTTCAAACTCTTCTTCTAGACGCGCACGTTCCTGCTCCCTTTCTTCAAAGGTTTGTCCAATAAACTGAGTTTCAAACTCATTTTTATCTAAGTCTGAATAGTATTTAGAATACAAAGCATCAGATAATTCTTTATCAGAAAGATCATCATACTCAGGATTCTTTTTTCTAAACTCAACTATGTTCATTTAATTACCTAATTCCAAGAGGGTCTTCTGTCTCTGTTTCTTTTTTAGAATCGCCGCCTAACTCAGCCTCAACAAGACGTAACTGCTCTTCTAGCTCTTGTATAGTAATCTGTTCTTGACTACGCCGCTGTTTTAACTCTATTTCTTGTTGCTGTCTTGCTAGTGCAACAGCTTCTGCTTTTACTCTAGGATCGTTAGACTTTATCTCACGGTCAAAAATACCACTAGCTTCTCTGGCATTTACATTTTCTTTAGCCTGTGGTATATATTGAGTTATATCAGCACCAGAAGGATCTTTAGAAACAAGTTTGTTAAGCCTGCTACGGGCAGAGTTAATTCTACCTTGTAGTTGACGTTTAGTAGTATTTAACGCCCGTAACGTACTAACTTTGTAATCAGTAATTTGATTTTCAATAGCCAGTAATTGTCTTTCAGCGTTTTGTCTTCCACCGGGAGTCCATGTTTCTCCTTTTTCAAAGTTAGGTTCTAAAGCTTTTATATCAGCTATTCTTTGTTTCAGATCATCTTGTAGTTCAGAAGGTAGACCTTCTAAGCGACTTTCAACACCAGTGGTAGGCAAAGGCATTGTTCTATCTTTTTTCCCTTCCTCAATTTTTCTATTATTCTCATCCCGTTGAATACGATCATCTTCTAGTTTTTGAATAACAGAACCATATCCAGCTTCTTCTGCTGCTTTAACAAACTTTTCTAAATCTTTTGGTTCAACAGAATAATAAGCTTTTATAAAATTTGCTTCTCTCTGTGATTCAATTTGAGCAAACTGCTCATCAGTTTTTCCTGTAATTTTACTAGGATCTAAACCAGCCTCTGTAGCCACCCTTTCCATAATTCCTTCAATAGTTTTAGCATCAGCTAGTCTACCTGCTTGAAGAGCTATTGATCTTTGTTTATCAAGTTGATCTAAAGATTGTTGAGTTCGTTCTTGGATAACAGCCTGAGACGTTTGTTTAGCTTGCAAAACTTTAGTAGGATCTCCAGTTTTCATGGCTTCCTGTTCTGCAAACTTTGCTAAATCAACTGGTCCCATTTGAGACATTTTTTTAAGACGTTCTTCACGGTCACGTTGAAGACCTATAATACCGGGAGCCTGCCCAATGCTCTGGCCTACCTGAGAATACCGTTGAGCGCGAGACGGATCAAGCATACCACGGAGCATCATTTGTGAAAATCTAGCCATCTTAATTCTCCTTAAAGCCCAAACAAGTCAAGCAATGGTATTTTGTAGGTTCCTTCGTCACCCGTAACAGGACCAAGCAGTCCACCCAAGAGTCCAGTACCAAGGCTACCCAACAGATTAGCTCGTGCTTGTTCTGCTACCAGCCTAGCCTCAAGACCACTCATCATTGTCTCGCCGTACTGCCCTGCACCAAACAACTGTCCTGCTTGTTGTTGCTGTTGATACGGTTGCATAGCTTGCTGTAGTTGCATCAACTGTGTCTGCGGCACGTAAGCACCACCCAGAGAAGCCATAGCTAAGTTCTGTTGTGCCGCACGTTGTGCCAAGTCTGTTTGAGCCAACTGACTACCCAAGCCGGTAAATGCTTGAGCTTGTGCCGCCTGCTGTGCTTGTTCTGCCTGTGCTTGAGCCATAGCCTGTAGCATCGCAGTGTTTCTAGCTTCTGCTTGCGCTTTTTCCATTGCCATAGCTTCTGGAGTACCACCAAACATAGAGGTGCGTACACCAAGGCGTCCCTGTGAAGCCAAGCGTTCTTCTAGTGCCAAACGCTGTCGTTCTTCTTCAGGAGTCTGTGTTGCCCTAATGCGTCCGTAAATGTCTTCCTCACGCTGGGCCATGTCAGTGGTGCCAAGGCTTGTCATCAGGTCTTTACCTAAACCAAACGCTTGTCTTGATGCTGTTCTTCCACGGGCTTGACCGTAAGGATCAGCAGTTAACTGTGTTTGAGCACGAGTTAACATAGCAGACTGAAGAGCTTTTTCTTCAGGAGAAATGTCAAACTCTGTACCAGTTCCCGTTATTGCGCCTGTTTCAGGATCAACTGTACGTGTTGCTCTAAACTCACTTCCCGGTATCGTAGAGGTAACAGTAAATGGCCTGAATTGAGACATAGTTAGAGCATCTTGTGCTAATCCAATAGCACCCGGAATTTTTGTCCCATCGTCCAGCGTTGTGCCGACTAAAGCCTGCTCACCAATGTCGCCTAGCCTTTCGTACTCTTGAGCACTAAGTAAGCCGCCTCCAACAACACCGCCTATTCCTAAAAGCGGTCCTAAAATATCGTCAAAGAAGTCCATTAGTAAGTACCTCCATCAATCGTGCCTGTAGACAGAGTTCCCGTAAAGTTTAGTGCGGGTATTGTCACAGTCCCTGTAAACGTCGGTGACGCTGTGTTTGCTTTAGTTGCTGATGCAGTTGCAATCGCATCGAACTCCGTATCAAACTCGCTACCGCGAATGATCTTGTTGGTATCGCCAGCAGGCAACGTATCCTTCGCCGTAAAGTTCGTTGTTTTTGTATAGTCGCTCATACTGTCTTACCTATTAGTGCTAATACGTTAATTTCTTGAATTGAAAGCTGTGCTCCATCTATGTCGGCCTCAAGGCCAATTGTTACAACACCACCACTACCTGTAGCGTTAACTGTAGGTTTAGTAGTAAGAATACCACCAGTAAATGTACCCACTGTGTACTCTGATACACCGTAATACGCCGGTACTTGGTTGCCTACGCTAATCTCGTAGTTAGTAAATGTAGTCTCAAAGTCATACGCCCACTTAACAAAGATAGTTTCTTCGTTAGCTCCAATCAGCGTAGGCTTAATCTTCTTTACAATCTTAGTTTTACTAGGATCTCCAAACGTCAGCGCAGGGCTAAAGTATCGAAAGCGGTAAACAGATGCGTTGTCTAAAAACGTGCCATATTTACCAATGCCATCTGTTGTTCCTATGTACAGCGTACCGTCTGTGTCTCTTTCAAATGACTTGTGACCAACAGAAGTCCACCGTGTTGTTCTGTACGAGTTATTTTCTAGTCTACCCTTTAAGTCAAAACAGTAGATTGTTGCCTGACTAGGAAAACAAATAAGATAGAACGAGTTTTCTGGGCTGTACACAGACGCCATAGGTTCTGTCTCAGCGTCAATAACTTCAATAATTTCTGTTTTTACGTTTACACTCAAGTCTGTAATCGGCAGTGCTTTTTCTTGTATAGCACGGCCCAAGCTACGCAGTCCTGAGTTAGACATAAACAGTATGTCTGTACCGATAGACTGCACAGTGTTTCGATCAATACAACCTACGCCAGATACAGTGTCAGCTAGCGTCATAGATGCAGGACTAGAGGCACCCTCGTACAACAATATGCTGTGTTGTCCAAAGATAACCAAGTTGTTGTTGTGTGCCGCTAGTGCTACAACCTCGTCGTAACCGTCAGGCCACGCTTTTGTTACGTTAATAGAACCGCTAGACCCACCAGTAAAGTCGTTACCTATTAACAGATCAGACCAGTATATAGTCTGTGTGTCTGTTGCGTTATCTACAACCCACAGTCTACCAAATGCTGACAAAGCTTCGTGGCACTTAAGTGTAGCGTCTGTGGCTGTACTGTTAGCTACAGTAAACGTTCGCAGTCCGTTGGCGTTGTCGTACACCAAAGGATCGTACCCACGCTGGAAAAAGTAGGCCTTGTCGTTAAAGTTTACAATCTTCCAATCGTTAGCACTGATCGTGTATGACCCCGGCGTAGCATCAACCAGAGTAGTTGTGCCTGTCATAATCTTGTTGTTGCCTGTGCTAAAGATTACTTCATTACCGGCATCGTCGTAAAAGTGGTGGATCTTGTGTATGTAATCAGTACCAAGAACTGTCTTAGTAGTGGTTAAAACATCAATACCCTTACGTGCCGCAATACGTCCACGTTTGTCAATTACAGCGTTATCCGCAACATCCGCAAACGAGGGATCTTGTGCTATCGGAGAATCCTCTGTGTTGACTCCCTTAAAGCCGGGAGCAACTAGGTTAATACTCTGTAGTGGCTGGGCCATCTAGTGTCTCCCTACGGCGTGTAAAATATAGTTTCTTCTGGGTGCTTCTGTGCATCCAGAGCAATTGCATCAGACAAATACTTGTCAGCAATCGCAAAGTACTCTGGTGTTGACGTACCTCCTGTCTCACCACGCTCACGGGCCAACAGAGCTACTGCCATGTGAATTACAGGCTGACTAGGAATAGCCAATGTGTCGCTGTCAGAACTCAGAGGTACATTTCTGATGACGCTTTTTACCTTGATAGAGTACACACCGTCAGGCTTAGGGTACACATCAATCTGTGCATCACCTGAACCGTCTATACCGCTAAACGTGTAGTACTGAGGTGCACCAGATGTAGGCGTGTTAACCAAGAACTTATCGTCAAACCAAGTCTGCGGCTTGTACTCCATTACGATGTTAGACGTGTCGTTTACCATGTTGAGAATCTTACCTTGGTCTTGGTAACCCGTAAGCGAGTACGTGTAGTCATCAGCCGCTGTGGTAATTGTGAGGGTAGACCTGAGATTAGACCAATCCCAAGCGTTTTCCACAAGTTGCTTTGCGTCGTTAACAAAGTCACCAACCATCGTAGTGTACGTGTTAGTTGTGACAGTAGTTACTGTGTCTTCCCGCAGACGCCTCAGTACGTTGTTTACTATGTCTAAATAGGTCATTTATACTATACCCTCAAACAAACTTCTTTTAATTAAGTTGTCTAGTTCCATCATGTAGTCTTTTTGTGGTGCCGCAGGAGCCGTTGGTAGAGGCTGGGGTGTGTAGTCTATGCCAGCCATAAAAGGACTGAAGGCGCCAGCACCGCCACCACCGCCACCACCGCCACCACCTGTTTCTGGAGGAGGAGCCGGTGCACATTCTTCAGGATTAGCCGCCGCGTACTCTGGGTCACTACAGTCTAAAGGAGGAGTAGTTCCGCACTCGTCTGGGTTAGCCGCCGCATACGCAGGGTTGCTACAGTCTTGTGCAGGACACTGACCGTCTGGGTGCTCGTTAACCATAGTTCCATCAGGACAAGTATCACACCCGCTTTCTACTGTAGCTCCGTTTTCGCACACATTACCACTTTGAAAACAAAGCCCATCGTCACCTTTAACAAAACCGGGCTTACACCTACAATCTCCTTCTTCCCCGTCGTTAACAGCATTAGGATCGTTACAAGTTTTTGGGGTAGAAGCGCAGAACGGATCAGACACGCCTATGGTTGGATCATCAGCGCAGGCTTCTTCACAATTTACTCCATCAAACTTTGATTGTCCTTCAGGGCAACCCTCATCTGTGCTACAGTCATTTTGGGTAGGAGCAAAAGTTCCGTCACCACACTCAACCCAGCCGCAAGCTAGAGCATTAGCCTCATCTTCACAGTCTATACACTCCCCCATATCATCTCTAGGAGAAGGTTGTCCTGTAGCTGGATTTATTTGTTCACAGTCTGGTGGCCCTTGCTGAATTGGTACGCATTTTCCAAAAGTAGGGCTGTTAATGCCAGTTTTTTCATCAATTTCAAAACCATCTTTGCACTCATCCGCACAAGAACCATCGGGGTTTTGTTGTCTGTTAGGATCGTCACACGGTTCTACAACAGCACTACACGCAGGATTATCATCGTTTGGTCCATATCCCGGCGCTTGGTCACGACAAAGGTCTTCAAAAGAAGTGCAATTAGTATACCCTTGTGGTTTGTCAAACCCCGGTTTACAGTCTCCACAAGGCTCTTCAGGTTGTTGAACGATGTTTCCGTAATTTAAATTATTTTGGTCTTCACAGACGTTAACATTTTGCCCAACTATTGAAAAACCTGAACTTGGGTTACACGGATCATACGAATAAGTAATTCCGTTAGAAACAAAAAAGCCTGATTGGTCTGTGTCTCTGCTGTCATAAAAAGGGTCATCTCTTTCTGAACCCGCAGGACAACTGCCGCCAGTTTCTGTAATAGGAGTGCTTGTTAGGCTATTTTCTTTACCAAATGGATCACAAGGATCGTATGTGTAAAGCTGTCCGTCGTATTCAAACGAACCGCTTTTGTTGGTATCTTCAGGAAAGTAATCATACTCTTTACCTGTTGGGCAATGCGTAGCGGCACATTGTTGATCCCACATCATTTGCTGTTCTTGAAGTGCAAACGTAAGTTCACCTGTAGGTCTAGGCTCAGTACATACGGGACTATATGCTGTTCCCGTAGTAGTGTTGTCTAATCCACAGTTACCATCGGCTAAAATATCGTACTCTGGGTTGTCACATTCTTGCAAACAGATATCATTTAAGTCGTCGTATTTTCTGCCTGTTTTTTTACAAAGTTCTTCTTCGGTGCTTAACTCAACACCGTCATCATCGTCATCATCGTCGTCGTCTTCACCTACAGCAACACAATTACCACTAGCGTCTATTTTACCAGCAGTACCAGCAGGCTCGTTTGGAGGCTGACAATCGGCACCTTCAACAAACTTACAGTTTCCTCGCTCGTCTGTTTCTCCTGTAGAATTATAGGGTCCTGTACAGGGTTGTCCTGCAATTTCAACATCAGAACAATTCCATTTGTCTGATCCATCGCCTGCTACTTGAAACCCTTGGGCAAAACAAGAATCACTGCTTAACTTGTCCGTTGTTAATAACGTACCCGGAGGTAGTCCAAGAGTATCTTCTATAGCGTCTTTACTTGTTTCAACTAAAACACCAAAAGCGCCTGTTAATATTGCTCCTCCAACGCCTTTTAAAATTTCATCAATGTCGCCTATTGTTACTTCGCCAGAGCCGTCACCATCAAAGATACCTTTTACTTTATCTACTATTGTTTCTAGTATGCCTTCAATTGTTTCACCAAGATCTGAATCTACATTTGGATCAAAAATATCTTTGATATCACCAATAACTTCTTTTACAGTATCAGCGGCGTTTTCTATGTCTTCAATAATTTCTCTTAGTGTTTTTTCTCTAAAAATTGAACCAAGAATAGCAGAAGGCAGTGCGGGTATGCCGGGAATCTGAAGAACAACTCCAAGTGTAGTACAGTCTAACCAACTGCCTCCTTCGTTTAAACACGGAAAAACCTCAACTTCTACAGTAGGTCCAGTTCCTGTAGGTTCTGGCATAGGGCCTGAAGCAAGCCCGTACAGGTAATCTGAAATCTCTTGTTCGTTTCCTATGCCACCAAGAATACTATTTAGATCACTAGCAGACTGATTTGCTTTATCTCTAATTGCAGGGTCTTCAGTTTGACCATACTGCTCTAACCAATCATCGTAACTAAGTTCGTACTTTTGAAACTCATCGTCTCGTCCGTATACGGTACTAATTACTTCGTTGCCTTCACTATCTTCTGAAGCCTTATAAAGCTCGTTTACTCCGTCCCCATTTAAGTCTTTTCGGTTGTAGTACTCTCCTGACTCAAGAGGACCCAACAAAACGGTATAAAGTTGCTCTATTTCGTACTCGCCAACATCTGTTAACTCTAGGGTAGGTTGCCTGTCAATGTACTGTACGTACCTATCAAAATATCTAGGAATACTGGAACAAAAACCAGTACCCATTTCTCCTTGATGTACAATAAGTACACTTCCCGGCCCACATCTATTAGCCATAGTTACTTACCGCCCTTTAGTTGCATCAACTTGTCAGCACCACGTATGCCAAAGCTGGCAGTCACGGCTACATAGAGCAAGTACTGGTAGTAATCAGGTAGCTTGTCTAGCTCAGTAAACGCCATACCTACTCGTTGCATAATACTCAAGTCATCCATAGCGACTCCGTAACACACAGCTAGTAAAGGTAAACTTAATACAACAGTAAACCACTCGTCTTTCCACGAGGTTGCACTAGCCGCCGCCATCTCTTGTTCCCACGTAGCCGTGTTTTTAATGACTTCCATCTTTGCTACGTGCTTTGCTTGTGACTGCTCGTGTCTGTTGTTTATCCAGTTCTTAGCGAGTCCAGCGATAGGGCCTATAAGTGCAGTCCACATATTAGTCTTCGTCCTTCTTACGGAAACCCTGTACCGTGTCTGTTTCCCATATCCTGATGCCTACCCACACGATAGTGAACAAGGCAGACACTGGCGGTAAGATTGCACTAATAGATCCTAAAACTGTACCAAAACTTATTACATCAATTACTTGTTTCGTGGACTCATCCATTACTCAACCCCTGTATAATACTTGCAGTAGTCCAAACAACCCCACCAGAAACCAGCAGTCCCATGACAATTGCTGATACGTCTAACATTCTTCTTTGTCTGCGTCTTTGTTTGTATATCATGCGTTCACGTTTTGCTCTTATGTCGCGACGCATCTGCATCATTTCTTTGTAAGTTTCAACTCCGTATGCCCAAGTGATTAGCTCTCGTACTTGCTTTTCTTGCTCTTCTATTTTTTTCTTGGCTATAACAGCGTTGAGCGCCTGTTCTTCTACTGATCCACCGTCAAACATCTTTTTGAATAGTGGTGGGTTCTCTGCTTCTTTCTCAGCTTCTTTTATGTCAGAAACTAAGCCGTACCAGTGTCCTAGCTTTTGAGCTACGTGTTCAATTTCTGCGCCTTTGGATACAAGTATCTGTACGCCCTTGAACGTAGTAGACGCCATTGCTACCAAAGATACGGGGTCCATAGTTTACTCTGGCTTTGTAGGCCATGTAATAGTTCCGGGGAATCCTTCCTGCTGTGGTACGTCTCGTAAAGCCTGCCTGTACGTTGCCATAGCCTCTGACATGGTTACATCAGACAACCCGTAGTGGTCTGTAGCCTTCAACAGTTCGTCCCGTGTAGCGCGTTCTGTGGCTTCTAGGGCGGCATTGTCAGC
>CEON01033288.1_pt1 | contig 11259 bp, 15 predicted proteins | sample 530291 | NCBI WGS metagenome assembly CEON01 (sample SAMEA2619888, study PRJEB7988) | marine metagenome | biome: marine biome (ENVO:00000447); feature: surface water layer (ENVO:00002042); material: "saline water (ENVO:00002010), including plankton (ENVO:xxxxxxxx)" | depth 5 m
TTAAGATTATCTTAATATAAGGAGTCATTACCATGGCAGATGCTTGGGGTGAAAATAATTGGGGCGAAGGCGCATGGGGTCAACAAAGCTCGGTTACAGTATCTCTTACTGGGTTATCCACATCATTTGCAGTAGGCACTGAGTCAGTCGACGCACAAATAGCAACAGGTTGGGGTAGATCAACTTGGGGTTCTTTTGCGTGGAATGAAAACATAGAATTTATTACAAACGTCACAGGCGTGACGATGTCAACTACGCTTGGCACAACTACACAAGAGGTAGGAACGGGTGTCATAGTCAGCGTTACTGGTTTAGAAATGACAGGTGCCTTAGGCACCACATCACAAACAGGCACAGCCCTAGAAACTCTTGACAGTTTATCAGTAGGTGTTGCTCTATCAGGGGTAACAGTATCTGGTGAAGGTAGTGTAGGAGTTATTGCACCATCAGATCAATTAGATTTTGCAATAGGCTCAGTAACCGTTGACGCATCATTAGACGTAGTTCCAACGTCAGTGACGATGACTGCAGCATTAGGAACTGCTGTAGCAGAGGCTGATGCTTTAGTTACATTAGGTAGTTTATCATCATCTTTCACATTAGGAACAGAAACAGTAGAGGTAGGCACAGGAGTTACAGTAAGTGTTTCTACAGTTGCTATGAGTTTCGCTCAGGGTACAGAAACAGTTGAAGGAAGCGCCTTAGTAAATGTAACAGGACTTGACTTATCAGTAGTAACAGGTAATCTTTTCTCTACACCATGGGCAAATGTTGTTACGGGTGCAAGTAATACATGGACAGAAGTAAGCGCAGCCTAATTTAATTTTGTTCTACGTTATCGATAATTTTTTACCACAAGACTATTTTAAACAACTACAAGACTTACTTATTTATAATAATAATTTTCCTTATTACTGTAACAAAGGCACGGTTTCAGAGGAAGATGATGATTATCAATTTACACATAATTTGGTTTCTCAAGATCAAATATGTTCTAACAATTATGAAAACTTTGTTCCAATTTTTGATAAATTAAATGCTCAAAGCATACATAGAGCTAAAATAAATTTACAGCCTAAAACTGCCAATATTGAAATAACTAGACCACATCTTGACTACGAGGAGGGAGATATTAAAGCCTGTGTTTTTTATTTAAATACTAATAATGGTTATACTTATTTTGGAGAAAATAAGGTATTTTCTGTAGAGAATAGAATTGTGTTATTTAACGGAAATACTTTACACGGAGGAACCACTTGCACCGATAATAATCTTAGAGTAGTATTAAACATCAACTATATTTAAGGTTGAGTTTTAATAGCAAATATATATATTTTAAAGAGGTTTAAAACATGGCAAGCACATATTCAGATAGACTTAAACTAGAACTCATGGTTACTGGCGCTAATGCTAATACATGGGGTACAAATACTAACAATAATCTAGAGGTTGTTGACGCTTTTTCAGCAGGTTATCTGTCTAAATCTGTGGCTGGTTCAGCCAATATTACTCTTACAACAGCTAACGCCTCTGATACAGCAGAAGCTTCAAATAAAGTCATTGAACTTACAGGTGCCTTAACAGGAGATATTGTTGTTTTTATTCCTGCTGTTGAAAGTAATTACACTTTTTTTAATAATACCACAGGTTCACAAACCTTAACTATCGCAGCAACAGGGCATACAGCTAACGGTACTTTAATTACACAAGGTGCACACACAACTGTTTATTGTGATGGATCATCAGATTTTAATGTAGAAATTGCAAGTTCAACAGACGCCGCTGCTTTAAATAAAGGAACTTTACCAGATGCTAGATTCCCTGCAACATTACCCGCAGCTTCTGGCGCTAACTTAACAAGTTTAAACGCATCAAACTTAGGATCGGGAACAGTACCTAATGCTCGTTTAGATGCACAACTTCAAGACGTAGCAGGATTAGCTGTCACGAATGGTGGCTTTATTGTTGGTGATGGTGCAAACTTTGTTTTAGAAACAGGTTCAACTGCAAGAGATAGTTTAGATTTAGGGACATCGGATGATGTTCAGTTTGATTCTTTTGGTGTAGGCACAGCAGCATCAGGAACAACTGGTGAGATCAGAGCTACAAATGATATCACTGCTTTTTATTCTTCAGATGTAGCGTTAAAAGAAAATATTCACAATATATCTTCACCCATGGAAAAAGTGCAAAATCTTAATGGTGTGCTTTTTGATTGGAAACAAGAGTTTATTGATTCTAAAGGTGGAGAAGATGGTTACTTTGTTCGTAAAACAGATGTGGGCGTTATCGCTCAAGACGTAGAGAAAGTTTTACCAGAGGTCGTAGGCACAAGACCTGACGGAGTTAAAGCCGTAAAATATGATCGTCTATGTGCTTTATTAATCGAATGCGTAAAGGATTTACAGTTACAAGTTAATGACCTCAAGAAGGGAGAATAATCTATGACAACACCCTCAGGTCAAATTAGTTTAGACGATGTCAATACAGAATTAGACATTTCTCCAGGCACTCAAATAAATATGAACGCTGCTCCTGTAAGAGCTTTAGCAGAGGTCCCCTCTGGTGCAATTGCAATGTCTGATCTACAAGGAAAATCAAATGCACAATATATTGTCGCTTCTGGTGGTACAGAAACCACTGATGGCGATTGGAAAATTCACACTTTTAATTCCTCAGGAACATTTACTGTTAGTTCAGTAGGTAACCCTGCTGGTTCTGACTCAGTTGACTACATGGTTCTTGCTGGTGGTGCTGGTGGTGGTTCTGGTAGATCAGAACCTCCTGGTTCTGGAGGCCCTAGACAAGGGGGTGGTGGTGGTGCTGGTGGATTTAGAGAATCTGCTCCCGCACCAGGAACTGACTGGACATCTAGTCCTTTAGCAAATCCGGGTGGAGCAATCCCTGTTTCTGTTCAAGGCTACCCAATTACTGTTGGAGGAGGAGGGGGAAGTTCAACTTTTTCAACAATAACTTCTGCGGCTGGTGGCGCTGGTGCACCAAATGGTGGTAATGGCAGCGCTGGTGGTTCTGGTGGTGGCGCTGGTGCAAATGGAAGCTTTCCAAGATCTGGTGGTTCTGGAAACACACCTCCCGTATCTCCCCCACAAGGTAGTTCTGGTGGTGGCGTCGGTGCCTTCTCAGGAGGTGGCGGTGGTGGTGGATCCACAGCGGGTGGTCAAGGTAGTACTCCTAGTAATCGTGATTGTTTAGGCGGAGCTGGTGCAACGACTGCAATAGGTGGAAGTCCTTTAGCTGTCGGTGGAGGAGGCGGCGGTGGCAGTGGATACGGTAACGCTGTCCCTTCTGTAGGTTTCGGTGGTGGCGCTGGTGGTAATGGACCACAAGTTCGTGGATTAGGAGGCAACGGCACTGCAAACACTGGTGGTGGCGGTGGTGGCACAACAGGTCATCCTCCTGGAGCTCCTGGAGTTCCTTCGCCAGGTGGTTCTGGTGGTTCTGGTAAAGTTATAATAAGGTACAAGTTTCAATAATGGCACATTTTGCAAAAATATCAGATGACAATTTAGTTCTTAACGTTGAAGTAGTGGCTGATGCAAACACAACTAATGATTCCAATATCGAAGATGAAGCAACAGGAATTGCTTTTTTAACTTCAATACATGGTTGGTCATCTTGGGCTAAATGTTCTTATAACACAAGACAAGGTAAATATTATGATGCCAATAATGAAGAAGCAGCCGATCAATCAAAAGCTTACAGAAAAAATTATCCTCAACTAGGTTGGACGTGGGATTCAGCTAGAGACATGTTCTATCCACCAAAGCCTTATGCTTCATGGACTTTAAATGAAACAAAAGGTGATTGGGATTGCCCGGTAGATTTTCCAACAATTGAAGTTTATGGTGATCCTATAAAAAGTTACGATATTGTTTGGGATGAATCAAATGGTCGTTGGTCAGCGACTGATCAAGAGGACCCTGCGGGTTCTTTTTATTGGGATGTAACAAATTTAAATTGGGTGTCTTTATAATTTAAATGTTTTACAAAAAAACTTTGGTTGACCAAAGTGTTATCACAAATAACTTATCATCAACTCTTCCTATTAATTTTGATAAAATCAATATTAATATTTTAGAAAATTTCTACTATAAAAATTGTCAAAACAACAATGATTCGAGCTATTTAAAAGATTATTATCATCTTGAATATGATCAACAAATTACTTGGATTAGTGATTATATAAGAGATCACTATCGTTTATATTACAAAAAAACACCTGTACTTCTTTCATTCGCTGGTTTAGTCATTAGACAAAATGAAAGTATCAATTATCATAATCATATTGATGAATATGATTTAGAAAACTCTCCAGATATGACTGCTGTGATAACTTGTAAAACTGGAGATAAGCCTTCTTTTTTAGAGTTTGAATATGAATACGCTAGGAAAAGACATCAAAAACATAGGGTATTATTAAAAACAAAACAAATCGTTATGTTTGACTCAAATCTTAGACATTGTTATGTTAGAAACTTAAATCACGAACCTGTTTTAAATTTATGTTTAAAATATCAATTGATAGAGAATTAATAAATTTTAAATGAAACTTGATTTATTTTCTGTGCCTATATGGATAGGCAATATTGATGCATCTAAAATAAAACTAGAAAATCAAGAAACAAAAGTTTCTTTTGAATCAGAAATAAATACCACAAAAAAAGTGGGAATGACTAACACAGTCAATAGTGAAAGTATAAATTATATTTATCAAAAATTTATAGAACAATTAGATAAAACTTTTCAAATTCCTTATACTTTACAGTTACTGGATATATGGGAAAATTATTATAATAAAAACGATTTTCAAGAAAATCATATTCATCCTGGATCAGATTTATCTTTTATAATTTATAAAAAAATTGAAGAGGTTAAAACTGTTTTTGTAAATCCTCAAAATAATATTTTAGAATCTTTTTATCACACTTCATATTCAAAAATAAATTTTTTTGGGCCACAACATTTTATTCCTGATTGTAGAACAAATCAGTTTGTTATATTTCCTAGTTATTTAGAACACTTTGTTAAAAAGACTAACAATGCTATAACGATTGCAGGAAATATTATTTTAGACTTTTCTAATAACCCTCACACGAAAGGAAAACAATAAATGGTTTTAGATAATTATTTTTTCGTATTTGAATCTGCACTTCCAAGCAGGCTTTGTTATGATTTAATAAATTACGGTGATGAAAAAGCATCTCAAGTTGGTGTGACAGGAGATTTTGACAATAAAGAATTAACTCAAAAAGACATATCAAAATTGTATAAAACAAGAAATTCTTCCATTGTTTGGATGGATGAACCTTGGATTTATAATGCTATAATTCCTTTTGTTAAGGAAGCCAATAAACAAGCAGGTTGGAATTTTGAATGGAGTATGTCTGAATCTTGTCAGTGGACAAAATATTCAGAAACTCAACATTACACTTGGCATCAAGATTCTTTTCATAAACCTTATAATAAACCTACCACGCCTTTACATGGATTAATAAGAAAACTATCGGTTACTGTATCTTTAGAAGATGGAGATGCTTATGAAGGTGGGGATTTAGAATTTGATTTTCGTAATAGATCAGATAGCTCTCCTAATGTGGTAACATCCAAAGAAGCTAGAAAAAGAGGATCTATTATAGTTTTTCCATCTTTTGTTTGGCACAGAGTTTCTCCTGTTACTAAAGGAACAAGATATTCATTAGTGATTTGGAATTTAGGAAGACCATTTTTTTAGAAGGAGTAGATAGATGAAAAAGAAAAAAGAACAAAACTTTTTTGAAAAAAATAAATACAATGTAATTAAAGAAGCTATTTCTCCCGAGCTAGCTTCTTTTGTATATGCTTATTTTCAAAATAAAAGAGGAGTAGCGAAGGTATTACAAGAAAGTAAATTTTTATCGCCTTACGATGAAACATGGGGTACTTGGAAAGACGCACAAATTCCAAATACATATTCTCATTATGCAGATGTAGCAATGGAAACTTTATTAACTAGAACTCTTCCTTTAATGCAACGTATTACAAATCTTGAACTAATTCCCTGTTATACTTATGCAAGAATTTATAAATATGGTGACGAACTACATCGACATAAAGATCGACCATCTTGTGAGATATCTGCAACGCTTAACTTAGGTGGAGACAGTTGGCCTATTATGTTAGATCCTTCTGGTCAAGAAGGAGAAAAAGGCGTTATTGTTGATTTAAATCCAGGAGACATGTTGATATACAGAGGTTATGATTTAGAGCATTGGAGAGATCCATTTGAAGGTTACGACTGTGGTCAAGTGTTTATGCACTATAATGATGCAAACGGACCTTTTGGTAAAGAAAATATAAATGATAAGAGACCAATGTTAGGATTACCTTCATGGTTTAAAAAGGAGTAATAATGATTAAACCAGAGGAACTAAAAGATAAGAATTTTAAAATATATCTTGGTATGCCAATGTACGGAGGAATGCTTTCAGAGGCAACAGTTCATGGTTTGTTAGAATTACAACAATGGAGTATGGCAAAAAAAGTTGGTTTAAGGTTTCAATCAATGGGCAATGAAAGTTTGATTACACGTGCACGTAATACGATTGTATCTATGATGATGGATGAAACAGATTATGTGGCAACGCATTTATTATTTATAGACGCTGACATTGGATTTAACTGGCAAAATATTGAAAGACTATTGTGTGCAGATAAGGATGTTGTATGTGGTATTTATCCTAGGAAACATTTGTACTTAGAAAAAATGAAGAAAATATTAGAAGAAAATCCTAATGCAACACCTGATGAATTAGAAGCTAAAGCTTTAGGATATAATGTTAATTTTGATAACCCTGAAAATTTAAAAGGTCATGATGGTTTTTTTCCCGTGCAGGAAGCTGCTACTGGTATGATGTTAGTAAAACGAGAAGTTTTTCGTACCATGATGAAAAAGTTTCCAGAAAGAAAATATGAATCTGATCAAATAGTAAACGGAAAATATTTTAAGTCAGACAATTGTTATGATTTATTTGCTGTAGGTCCTTATCAAACAAAAGATCAAAAAAGATATTTATCTGAAGATTATTATTTTTCAAGATTATGGCAAGAGTGTGGTGGAGAGATTTGGGCTGATTTAGCAATGCCTCTAACACACTTTGGTAATAGAGCATTTAAAGGTCATGTAGGAACATTGGTTGCTCAAAAAGAATGAAGGTTGTAAAAATACCTAATTTTATATCTGAAAAAGAATCCATAGCTCTTACAAACTGGGTTCTTCAAAATCAAGAAAAAGATTTTTTTAAATTTGCTGATATGGGAGGAATTAGAAAAACTACAAGATTTTCTACAGACAAACATTTTAATTATCCAAAAGAATCTTTAGAAATCAGAAAACAAATAATTTCAAAGTTTAATTTGAAAGAGAATGAAAAAAAGAATCTATATCCTCCTTTTAAAAATGGAATTGTAGCTAGTTGTGCTTATGACACAGACACTTGTTATGAGCATATTGATCCTCAATGGCAAGAAGGTTTAGATACTCTACATTGTAATATTATCACTCAAGCTCCAGATAAAGGAGGGGAGGTCATTGTCGGAGGGCAAAAACATTACATGGTGGAAAGAGAATTATTCTGTTATCGAGTATCTAAAATTAAACACGAAGTATTAAAAATTAGTACAAAAAAACCTAGGGTAATGTGGGTATTTGGTTTTTGTATTTCTGAAGGACAATGGAAACAAATTATAGATTTAAATCAAAATGATTAACTTTGAAGAAATTATAACGCATAAACAAAATTTTTTTAAAACAAAATATCAAGGCAATATACTTGATATTGATAAAGATATAAAAAAAATAATTAAGAAAGATCAAGGTAGAAATAAATCTAATGTGGGAGGATATCAAAGTAATCTTTTAGTTCATGATTTTGAAAGTCTCAAATATTTTGTTTGCGATTGTATGAAAGAACTATGTGAAGGTGTTAATTTTAATTTGGATTGTTATTGGTTAAATATAAATAAGGGGACTGACTACAATAAAACTCATATTCATAACGTAAATATAATAACTTGTGTATATTATCATAAAGTTTGCTGTCGAAATACCCCTATTGTTTTTGAACATTTAGTCCCTCAAATAATTAATAAAAAAGTGCCTTTTTACCCAGAAAATCAAGACTTAATTTTCTTTTATGGGGTATCTCCTCACAGTGTCGAAGGTTGTGGTAATAAAAGACATAAACGAATATCAATAGCTTTTAATTTTGAACTTTAGAATTATATAGTCTATATTACTTAAATGCCATTAGTTAATTTTAGACCAGCACCAGGCATTAATAAAGAAGTAACCGACTACACGGGCGAAGGCAAGTGGACAGACGGTGATAATGTACGCTTTTTTCAAGGATTGCCTCAAAAAATTAAAGGGTGGGAGAAGTTTATCTCTACTACTCTGGTGGGTGTCGCTCGTGACCAACACGCATGGGTAGCTTTAGATGGCACAAGATACAATGCTGTCGGCACTGATAGAAAGCTTTATGTTATTGAGGAAGGTCTAGCGTATGACATAACCCCCATAAGGGAAACACAAGCCTTAACTAATCCGTTTACTACAAATGCAACCACATCCGTTGTTGTAACAGATACAGCTCATGGAGCACAAAAGGGTGACTTTGTTACTTTTGATTCCTTTTCTACCATAGACGGATTAGACATGAATAAAGAATTTGAAATAACATCAGTGGCTAATAATAATGCTTATGTTGTTACCACCACTGCCGCTGCCTCAGGATCTACATCTGGAGGTGGCGGTTCAGGTAATGCAAAATATCAAATTAATATTGGTCCTGAAACATCTGTGCCAGCTTTTGGTTGGGGTACGGACACATGGGGAGCTTCTACATGGGGTACACCAAGATCTACATCAAACGTAACTTTAGAAGCGAGACAATGGTCGTTAGATAACTTCGGTGAAGATTTAATTGCAACTGTTTTAAATGGTGGTGCTTTTAAGTGGGATACTTCCACTGGTGTTAGCACAAGAGCCGCAGCGATATCAGGTGCACCAACAGCATCAAGATTAAGTTTAGTTTCAACACCTGATAGACACTTAGTGTTTTTTGGCACAGAAAACACGATAGGCACACCAGGTTCACAAGATGACTTACTAATTAGATTTTCAGATCAAGAAGATATTACAACCTATCAACCTACAGCAGAGAATACTGCAGGCTCATTAAGAATAGCTGACGGTTCACGAATAGTGGCTGCTGAAAGATCCAGAGGTCAGTTATTAGTTTGGACAGATACGTCATTACACGCAATGCAATTTATTGGTCCGCCTTTTACATTTGGGTTAAGACAACTTGGACAGAATTGTGGTATCGTTGGTATACATGCAGGTCTTGATTTAAATGGTGTAGCGTACTGGATGTCTCAAGACTCATTCTTTCTTTTTGATGGTACAGTAAAAAAATTACCATGCACAGTGGAACAATTTGTTTTTGATAATCTTAATGTTACTGGTGCTGAAAATGCTTTTGTTGGACATAATGGTGAGTTTAATGAAATCATGTGGTTTTACCCAAGAACAGGATCGGATACAATTAATGCTGTTGTTGCCTATAATTATTTGGAACAAACTTGGTGGACGGGAACTTTAGATAGAACGACATGGATTGACAGGGAGATTTATGAGAACCCTGTGGCATCAGATTACTTACCAACGACCACGGCCAATAATGAAACAATCTCTGGCTTAACAGATGGCGCAACACAAATGTTCTTACACGAAACAGGTAATGACGCAGACGGAACAGCAATGACAGCTTTTGTCAAATCAGGATCTGTTGAGATAGGCGAAGGTAATGACATGTTGTTTGTTCAAAAACTTATACCTGATGTTCAAAATCAAGCAGGTACCTTAAACTTTAAATTAGAATTTAAAAACTATCCAAACACAAGCACCAGCACCATTAAGACAGCCACTTTTACTGATGCAACAGAATTTGTAAGTTTACGTGGCAGAGGTAGAGAATTTACTGTTAATGTCGTATCTAATACCACAGGCACTGCTTGGAGATTAGGCACACAACGTTTTGATATACAACCAGATGGTAGAAGATAATTAAGTTTGAAACAAATATGTTTTTTAGTTTCCTTACCTAGATCAGGGAATACAGTTATAGGTTCAATTCTAAATCAAAATAGAAATATTGCTTGTACTGCTAACTCTGTAGTATTCGAAATACTTCACAGAATAAATGAAACAAAGAACACTGACCTATTTATGAATTTCCCAGATCATAAATCAATACACAATATTTCTAAAAAAGTTATCAATAACTACTATCAAGATTGGGAACAAGAAACTATAATAGATAGAAGCCCAGCGACAACCCCTAAAAACTTAGAATATTATGATTATCACAATTACAAGTTTATTTTCTTAAAAAGAAACTTAATAGAAATCATTAAATCATTCATAAATTTATCCATACAAAACAAAGATCAAAGACCTATCGAAGAAATATATGAGAGCATAATAAATTCAAATTCTATATTACTTAGAAGTATTTTAGCTATTTCAAATGGTATAAAAACCTTAAATCGAAAAAACTATATTGTATTAGAATATGAAAATTTTATTAATAATTCAAAAAAAGAAGTAAATAGAATTTATACCTTTTTAAATTTAAAACCTTTTAAGCACAGATTCAAAAATTTAGATCAATTTTCTGTAAATGGTCTTAAATATGATGATAATATTTTTAATACTTATAAAAACCTTCATAAAATTAATACTAAATCTATTATGAAAAATGATTATTATATTGAATTACCTTCTTATATAATTGATTTTTGTAGAAATTTTGAAAACGAAATTATAATATGACATAATGACTCCTTTTAATTTATTACAAAATTGGAAAGCTAAGCCTTATCAAAAAACAAATTATGAAAATATACATGCTTACTATGGTGATCAAAAATATATAAGAATGAAACCCAAATCTCAAATATCTTTAACTCCAGGATTTTTACATTTAATAATTAAACACCCTAGAGAGTGGGTACATCAAAACTTTAAATTAGAAAACGAGATTACTTTAAAGAATGAAACACCTAGTATATTGTATTATACATTGATTGAATCATTAATATCAAATGATGAGAAAGAGTATAAATTACATGTTAAAAACGGAATACCAAAAGAGGATGAAGAATGGCTAAATTAACATTACAACGATTTCCTGATCC
>CEON01018039.1_pt1 | contig 11255 bp, 3 predicted proteins | sample 530291 | NCBI WGS metagenome assembly CEON01 (sample SAMEA2619888, study PRJEB7988) | marine metagenome | biome: marine biome (ENVO:00000447); feature: surface water layer (ENVO:00002042); material: "saline water (ENVO:00002010), including plankton (ENVO:xxxxxxxx)" | depth 5 m
TGGTTAAGTAACTTTGATCAATCAACTGGTGATGTAAGGTTATCTACCGGTGCAGCAAGTGGTGTAAGTTATAATAGAATATACAGTTATGATGAAGGTGCTTACACAGAAGACAATATACAATATAGAGCAGGTTTCTATAGAAAACAAAATAAATATTATGCTGTAATTCCTAACAACACTCAAAACCCTATGTATGGCGAAGTTCTTTGGGGTAATCAAACAATGGGTGTTAAAGGATATTTTGCTACAGTAACGATGAAAACAGATAATACAACTAATAATGGCGGACCAAAAGCTTTATTTGCGGTCAGCTCAGAATTTATACAAAAATAATTATGCCATTAGATCCAGTAACATTAGGAATAGCGTCAAGTGTAGTGACAGGTTTGATAGGAGGTGGTGCAGCGCGTAGAGCTAAACGTGCGGCTCAACGCGAAGCAAAAAGACTTTCCAGAAAACTAGCTAATTTAGAAAGAAATAGACAAGCTATAATAGATCCTTATAGAGGTATACAAGATATTTCTGGTATGGCTACAGATAGATCAGCTCAAATGACTAATGCTTACAATAATCTTTCAGTTGCTACACAAGCTGCAGAGATGAAAATAGAACAAGCTGATATTAGTTTAGCTAATACATTAGACACATTAATGCAAACTGGTAGTGGTGCTGGTGGCGCTACTGCTTTAGCTCAAGCTGCTTTACAGAGTAAAAAAGATGTTGCTGCTAGCATAGAACAACAAGAGGTTGCTAATGAAAAACTTAGAGCTCAAGGAGAAGAAAGTTTAGAGCAAAGAAGAATAGCAGAGCAAGCAAGAATAGAAGGTATACAGATGTCTGAAGCACAAAGAGTTCAACAAGCAAGAGCTCAAGGTGAACAATTTATGTTTAACCAAAGAGAGCAAAGAGAGATGCAGCAAATTAATAGAACTGCTGCTCAACTTGATAACGCTCGTGCTGCAGTTGCTCAAGCACAAAGAGATAGTACTTCTGCTATTACAGGTGCAATTGGTGGTATAGCTAATGCTTTAACTAAAGTACCAGGTCAAAGCAACACTAATAACAACAATAATAATAATGATCCTAGCAAACCTTAAAATTAAATTATGTCTTACGTAAACCCTAAATATATAAATCAATCTAATGCTGACTTGTTTCAAAAGATGCAAGACAAGATAGATAGTGCCGTGCTTACTAGTAAAAAAACTATTGCTGCTGAAAATTATAAGAATAATTTAATTAAAAATCAGAATATTGTTGCAGCTGGTAATGCGTCTGCTAATTTCATCACGAAGATGAATGAAAATGATTACGGTGGTAAATTTAATCAAGGTGTTGTTAGTGGTTTTTATGATTCATACGAAGGTCCAGATGGTGAAATAACTACTTGGGCTGAAAGAGCTAAAAATATTACAATGCTAATGAATCAAAATCCTAAGCCAGAAAATTATGGTGAGCTTCAAACAGAACTTGATTTTATTAATAATTCGCCTAAAGCAATGCAAACAGGACTAGAAAATTTAGCTTCACAGTTTAATACCGAAGGTAGAGATGTAGATCTTACTAGTGCTAGTAATCCATTGTTAGCTGCTCAAGTAATTATGGGTAAACCAGGTTTTGAACCAGGTAAAAGTAATTTTAAAATGGATGTTAAAATGAATAAAACTACTAATCCACCTACATATGATTACGTTTTTACAGGTAGCATGGAAGATGCTGATGGTAATATAGTTGCATTTGAACCATCTCCTTACACAGTAAACAGTCAAGATTTAGCAGATTACGAAGCTCAAGACAAAGAGTTTATACCTGGAATACCTTCTGAAACAATACAAGTAAGCGAAAATATAACAGATTCTGGTATTTTACAAGGTGCTACATTTGATGACAAAGGTAATATAAAAGACTTTGGTACATTTGATATACATAGTCTTAGAGCATCAGGAGTTACTGCAGATGATACAAATTCAAAACAATATATTGATCCTAATTTAGAACCACCTAATAATACATATAGAGTTTGGGACATAGATAGATCAAAGTTAAGAGAAAAAATGCTACCTAATATACTATTAAATGTTCAAGAATTTACTAGTCCACAAGGCGGTGATTTACAGGATGCTAGAGCTTTTTGGAATAACAAGTTGGCTACAAGAGCTGCTAGCCAACCATATGATATAAATTTAATTAGAGAGGCTATGGGTGATTTTCCAGAGGTTGCAAAAATGTCAGATGAAAAACTACAAGAAACATGGGACGATGCTATATCTGCTTGGCCTTCAGATATGACTAAATTAAATAAATATCAGAAAAAAGCTTTTGAAAGATTATATACTGATTTAATGGTTGATGAAACATATAAACTTTTAGAAAGTAACATAGAGCAAAGAAAAACAACTATTAGCGCTGGCGCTTTAACTACTAATACTAGCTTTAATTCAAATAAACAAGAGAAATCATAATGGCGAATGTTTCAATGTATAAATCTAATGGTCAAACATTTGAAGTATCTGATGATAGACTTGAAGATTTTTTAGAACAATATCCTAATGCTACAAAAGTTGAGGAAGAAGCTCCTGACTTAAGTAGAAAAGTAGAGATGTACTATGTTAAAGATGGTGACAAATACACGCCTTATGAAGTATCAGGTGATAGACTTGAAGATTTTAAAGAGCAATACCCTGAAGCTAGAACTGCGCAAGGTTGGCAAGATTATGCTAAAAAGCAAAAAGAGGAAATAGAAGCTTATAATAGAAAACAAGCTGACGACGCTAAAGAAAGAGATTTAAAACAACAGAAGTTAAAAGAAGAAAACGCTTTATTAGTAAAAGAACATGATACTTTAGGAGATAGAAGCTATCAAGAATTAACAAAAATATATAAAGACGCTGGAGGACCTCAGTTTTATATAGAAAGCGGTCAACAAGATACAGTTGGAAGACCTAAAATGATTGAATGGTTAAAGAAAAACAAATATAAAGATGTTGACTTTAGTAAACCATTTGATGTAGATGAATCTATAGATGAATCAAAATTAGATATACCCACACCTATAAGTGTAATGGGTATTGAAACAATTCAACCAACAGATAGTGAAGAAACTAAACTTGGTGATAATTTTATAGAAGATATAAATAAATATAATTCTGATATACAAAATATTTTAAATAATCCTATATTAAAACAAGATGGTAGTGTAGATTATGTTAAGACTCAAGAAGCTATTGATAATATACAAGCTAACATGCCTGACGGTTTTAGTGTAAGAACTGATAATATTGATTATTCTTTGTCATGGGAACAATTAAGCGAAGATGAGCGAAGAAGATATAAAGAGTTGTTAAATGAAATGGAAGGTAATCCAAATTTTGCTGAAGTTCAATATGACGGACTTGGAAGACCTATACCTCAGCTAGTTCAAGGCGTTGAGCGAGAAGATATAAGTGACGATGAAAAAAGAAAAAGAATTTTTGATCAAATAATAGAGGAAAGAAAACAAAAGTTAGAGCAATATAAAAAAGGTGAAATAGATTTAACAACAGAAGAGTTAGCTAACATGATTACTGTTGATCAAGGAATGAAAGACTACATGCAAAGATTTTTACCTGATGGAGAGCAAATGGTTGCAATGGAAGATGAAGGATTAAGTGATAATGAAAATGTTATAAATGCTATAAACTCAGCCGTTACAAACGCGGTGTCTGCTGATCCTAGATTTAGATTTATTCAAGATAGTATTATAAAAGACGTTGATACACAAGCGGAGGCTAAGTTAATAGAAATAAGAAATAAATACAAGCTTAACGAAAATATTACTCAAGAAAAACTAGAATTAGTACAAAAAGAATTTACTGATTGGTATAATAATAGTATAAGTGAAAAACTACAAGGTAATAGTTCTTTAAAAAAATTATTTAAAGAGTATGGTTTAGCTGCTAATGCTAGCTTTGAAGATTTATCTATAGATTATAAAAGATATAAAGACACTTTTTTAAGACAAATAGATGACACATTAGAAAGATACAAAGATGATGATAGTTTAAAAGGTAAATTTAAAAGAGGTTCTGCTTGGATCAGAGAAGCTATAAAGAAACAACCTACATCTTTTAGCACATGGGGAAATGAAGTTCAAATAGCTGCTAGAAATTTTTTCTATGGAGATGAAACAAGAGAAAGATTAGAAACTTTAACAGATGATGTTATTGGAAACAATGGTATTACAGCTGATACTACTGTAGGAGAAGCTAAACTTTTATGGCGAGACAATCCTGAAAATGTTAATCAATTTGGAGATAAAACTTTACTTCCAGGAGTTGGTTTTGCAAACAATGATATGACTATAGGTGAGTTAATTAAAAAGTATGAAGGTAGCGTTGATGAATTAGATGAGCTTACTATGGCAGATATTAACCAAATGATGGAAGCTTATGAAGAAATGACTAAATATAGAACATATGATTCTGGAGAAGCGTTTGGTAAGAAAGGAAGTTGGGCTGATTATTTTAAAGGAAAACAAGGTCTTCTTCCAGATATGGAATTTACTTTAGAAGGATTTTTAGATAGAGCAGCCGGATTTGTTGATCAAGCTCCTCACATGGTTCCTAGTATGATTGGTAAAGGATTAGTAGGTGCTAGCGCGGTAGTTACAGCTGCTACAGGTGGTTCAGCAACTCCTTTCACAAGTATATCAGCAAAGGTTGGTACGGGTTTTATATTAGCTGGATCCATGATTCAAGGTGCTATGGAATATGGCGGGGTTTATATGGACGGTGTAAGAAGAGGTTTACAAGAAGAACTTAAAGAGCAAGGTATAGAAAGAGAACCTACTGCAGAAGAATATTTAGAAGCATTAAAAAACCCTGAAAAATATACATCACAAATGGCTGCTATTGGAACAGGAGCAGCAGTAACTGGAGTAGAATTTTTATCTGATTATATAACTGGTAAATTAACAGGTAGCGTAGGTGGCGCAGTAGCTGAAACCGCAGTCGGTAAAGCTATATTAGGAAATACTTTTAGTAGATACTTGGCTAGTGTCGGTTTATCTGGATTAGGTGGTATGCAAATAAACGCTGCTCAAGAATATTTTACTGAAGGTTTTCAAGAATATTTAGGTCAAGTAGCTGATAACTATATTGATAAATTTGCTCAAAATAAAGAAATAGATAATATTTTTACCAGCAATATTAAAATGGATGAGATTGAAGAAGCAGCTAGAATGGGATATAAACAAGGTGAGTTATTTGGTAGTGTTGCTTTAGTTTCTACAAGCGTTGGTTTAAGTCAAATAAAAAAATCATATATTCAACAAGCAGAAGATATAGCATATAATATTGATATGAGACCTGGTTCTTCAACTAGTAAAGCAGGTAGAGCAGCTTTTCAAAGATTAAAAAAAGCTATTGAAGACGATAATAGTTTAAGTAAATCAGAAAAAGCTAGACAAATAGAAGAACTATCTCGTATTAGGGAAGCGTCTATGTTAACTCCTTCTAATATAACTGGAACTGATAAGTTTAAATTAATGAAACTTATTATGGAGCAAAAGCGTTTAGCTAGTGACATAAAACAAGAAAATAATTCTGATATTAGTGTTAATAAAATTAAAAGAAAAGCAGAGGTTGATAAACAAATAAGAGATTTAATTGAGTCTGCAGATGAAAGAAGTAGCACCGCTGCTATGGGATTTGCTACTGGTCAACAAACTGATCAACAACAAGATTTAGATTCTGAAAACCAAGATTCTTACTCTAAAATAGATGAGATATATGCTGATGAAGATTTTGATTCTGAAAATACATTAGATCAAAAAAGAATATTAAAAGAAGCAGGAGGAACTATTAACAGAAGACTTAATCAACTGTGGACAAAAGGTGGTTTATTTTCAAGAGATCAATTTAAAAAACTTCTTGAAAATGAATATCTTAAAACGTTTTTAAGTTACAACCCAGACAAAGATGTCAACGACCAAGGTATTGGTAGACAGACTGCTAATTTATTTTATGAAAGATCTAAAGCTTTAGTAGATCAAAATGTTAGGCAAAAAGGAGACACAATTAGCATGTCTGATGAAAAAGCTCCGCAAATAGGTGATACTACACAACAACAAGATTTTGACGCTCAAGAACAAGAGGTAAACGTTAAAAGAGATAAAAAATACTTAGGTGGAAATGAAAAGGTGAATGAAGCAGTTGGTCCAGAAGCTAAGTCGCAAATTAAAGATGAGACTGGTCAAGAGATATTAAGTCAAGTAGGTAAAGGATCTACCGCTGCTCAAACAGGTAGTGCTATTAACAATATGTTTGGTGATTCAAAAGCTAGAGGTGGTAGAGGCTTGTGGAATATAATTGGAAATAAAATCGGTACGTTTGCTAAAGGATATAAAAACTTTGTTGACAATGTTGTTGACGCTGATTTTATTAGAGCGTTACCAGCTGCATATATAAAATCATCTAAACGTTTATCTGAAATATTAGGTGTAACTAAATTAGGTAAGACTGACAAGATTGTTGAAAAAGATGGTAAGAAAACTTATAGTAGACCAGATGTGTTTAGTTTAGGCGAAATAACAGACGATGTTGTACAGCGAGTAAAAGATTATTTTAAACAAAGTAATCCTACTAGATTAGGTTTGTTAAAGAAAATGAGTAGTGAGTTTGCTATGGAGTCTTTACAAGAGCTTAAAGCCGATAAAGATTTTATGCAAAAGCTACAAACTGCTTTAGGTGATACTCAAACTGCTGAAGAGTTTATGAATGATCTAGAAGCTAAAATGGATCAACGAACAGCTGAAGATACTAGTCTAGACGTAGACAGAGATACATTAGCTAAAACTATCAAAGATAAAATTACTGAAGAAAATATAGATGATATAACTCCAGAAGCTTTAACAAGAGCTATTAGAAAATTAGAAGAATTTAGAAAAAGCAGTTTAACAGCAGGTGGTTTAAATTTAGTTGCTGAAGCTGCGTTAAGAATTTTTAAAGCAGCTGTTTATGATAGTGGTTTTGCTACAGCAATTAGAAACTTAATTAAGACTATTAATAATGCGTTAAAAAATCCTAAAATATTTACTTTAACAGCAGGTGAAAATGGTAATGCAGCTATAAATAAGTTAGTTAAAAATGTTAAAACAGAATTTGTTGATTCTAAGGGTAAGAAACACACAATACAAGGGCCGTTAGATCCTAAGAATAAAATACATAGAGAATTTGTAAAAGATTTTATAATAAAAGAAGGTTACAAATATTTACCTAGTTCACTTTTAAAATCTAATTTTATAGTTGGATATGGTAGTAAATCAAATCAATTTTTCTTTACAGCAGATGAAAGAAGAGATATGTTTAGCCAAATTAAATTCCCTAAACCTAAAACAAAAGCTGAAATAGAATTACGTAAAAAAATTGATATAGCTTTATTAAGTAAAAAAGATTGGTTTGAAAAGTATAACGGTGAATTTGATGGCAAAACATATCAACAATTAATAAAAGATAATTTTGACGGAGTTGAATCTATTTTAAATAGTATGAGTGATATGGTTAAAGCTAATCCAGAAAGTATACTAGTAGTACAAGCTTTATTTAGACCATCTAGCTCATCAACAACCCATTTTATTAGACAGTTTGCTGTACCTGTTGGTAATTCACAAGCGTTTATAGATAATAATTTTAAAGGTGAAAAAGAACACGTTTGGCCAGCTAACGACGTTTCAGCATTGATTTTTCAAGCTGTACAAAACGACGCGGTTGCAGAATTAATGCCAGTATTAAGAGAAAACTATTATCAAATTGGAATAACTAAAGATCAAGACGGTGTAATAATAAACGATCTTAAAAGTAATCAAACTCAAGAATATATTGATTCTATTTTAGCTGCTTTAAATAGTAAAGACACAGGACTAGCATTATCTCCGTTAGTAAGATATTTTAACAGCTTAGTTAATGGTAATGAATATCAAGGACAAACAGGTTTTAATAGTAATTTATTAAAAGTTAAAGGTAAAACAGTAGCTTCTCAATATACAATGGAGCTTGATGCTAAAGATCAAAACGCTGATAATATACATTTTCAAAATGAATTAACCTATTTAGTATTAACTAATAGAATGACTCAGAAAGACGCTGTGTCAAGAATTAAAAAAGCGTTAAAGTTAAATAACGCTAAAGCTGCAAGAGCTGAATTAAATGCTGAAAATTTCCCTGTATTAGAAAAAAGTCAAAGAGCTTTTAGTCAAAAACAAACTATGATAAGTTCTTTAAAAGCAAGAATAAAAGCATTAAAAATAAATAAAAGACCTAAAGGTTTAAGCGCTTTTGACATGGATGATACTTTAGCTTTAACAAAAGAAAAAGTAATATATACATTAAATGGTAAAAAAAGCGAATTAACAGCTGCAGAGTTTGCTGTACAGTATGAAACTTTATTAGAAAAAGGAGCTGAGTTTGATTTTAGTAATTTTGACAATGTAGATTTGTCAACGGAAAAAGGTCCACTAGCTGGAACAGCTTTAAAGCGTCAAGGTAAATATGGTTCAAAAGACATTTATATAGTAACAGCTAGACCTAACGCTTCTCAACAAGCTATTAAATTATGGGCGGATAGTATAGGTTTAAACATACCTCTTGAAAATATTATCACATTAGAAGATGGATCTCCTATGGCTAAAGCTCAATGGTTATTAGGAAAAGCAGAAGAAGGTTACAATGATTTTTATTTTGCAGATGACTCACAGTTGAACGTGGATTTAGTAAAAAATATATTAGACCAAATAGATGTTAAATCAAGAGTGCAATTAGCTATAGCGGACAAGGCGAATAGATTAGATCAAGAAATGAACGAGCTAATTGAAGATGCTACTGGTATAGGCGTTGATGAAAACATTAGTGATGTTGAAGCTGGAATTGAAGGTAGAAAAAGAGATAAAGGGTTTTTTAAAAGAATATTAAGACAGTTTCAAATAACAGCTTCGGCTGATGACTTTTTAGGATTAGGTTACAGGCTTTTTGGCAAAGGCGAAAAAGGTACTAGACAACAAAAATGGTTTATTGAAAACTTAATAGCACCATATAATAAAGCAGAACAAGCTTTAATCTCTGCTAAAATTGCAGTAGCTAGTGATTTTGCTGCGTTAAAAAAGAAGTTCCCAAGCTTAAGCATGAAAGGTGTTAAAAAATTTATAAGTAATCCTTTAAGTCAAGATGTAGGTTATAAATCTTTTAATAAATCACAAGCTGTAAGAGTTTATTTATGGAATAAACAAGGTATGGATATACCTGGTATGTCTAAAGCAGATATTGATGGATTAGTTGCAGCTGTAGAAGCAGATCAAGAGCTTAATATATTTGCAGATGAGCTACAGTTAATACAAAAAAGCGAACAATATCCTGCTCCAAAAGCCAATTGGATAGCTGGAGATATAAAATCTGATATAATAAGTTCTTTAGACAATACATTTAGATCAGAGCTATTAACTGAATGGAAAGAAAATAAAGATATAATATTTTCTGAGAAAAACATGAACAAGCTTCAAAAAGCTTTTGGTTCTAAATACGTAGAAGCTATACGTGATGCTTTAAAACGTATGGAGTCTGGTACTAATAGACCTACATATACAGGAAGTGGATCTAGACAAGTAAATGAAATGATGGATTGGATGAATGGTTCAGTTGCTGTAGCAATGTTCCTTAATATGAGATCTGGCTCCCTGCAAATGCTATCTAATGTAAACTTTATAAATTGGGGTGATAATAATATATATGCTGCCGCTAAAGCCTTCATGAGTAAGGATTATGTTCCTACTGTTATTAAATTAATGAACTCTGATTATCTTGTTAACAGGCGTGATGGATTAAAGATCAATGTTAATGAAGCTGAACTTGCAGCAGCTGCTAATAAAGGAGGTTTTAAAGGCATGCTAGCTTATTTACTTGATAAAGGTTTTGTACTTACAAGAATATTTGATAGTTTAGCAATTGCTACAGGTGGTGCTACTTTCTATATAAACAGAGTAAAGTCTTTACAAAATAGAGTAAATCCTGAAACTGGTAAAAAATATACAGTACAAGAAGCTGAGGTAAAAGCATTTGATGATTTTTATGCTATAGCAGAAGAAACACAACAGTCTAGTAATCCTAGTAAAATATCATCTCAACAAGCTAGTTTGTTTGGTCGTTTAATATTGTCTTATCAAAATGTTACGATGCAGTATAACAGGAAAGCTAAGAAAATGTTATTAGATCTTGTTAAAAGAAGACGTAGACCTGGAATGACGCAGCGTGAAAGTGATTTAAGTAATTTATCAGGAGTTATATATTATGTAGCTGTGCAAAACTTAATATTTAATTCTTTACAACAAGCATTGTTTGCGCTTATGTTTGAAGATGAAGAAGAAAAAGATAGAGATAAAGTTGCTGATACTATAAATAGCATGATGGATTCGTTATTATTTGGTTTAGGATTTGGTGGAGCTATTATATCTACAGTTAAAAATGTAGCAAGAGAATTAAAATTCCAGTCTGAAAGAAAAACTCCTGAATATGAAGAAGCTGTATTTAATTTATTTGATGTGTCTCCAGTGTTAGATCAAAAAATTCGTAATATTAGAACAGGTTTAAGAACATTTAGTTGGAATATGAAAGAAATAAAAAATAGAGGTTGGAGTCTAGAAAATCCAGCTTATCTAGCAATATCTCAAATAATATCTGCATTTACAAATATTCCTATTGATAGAGCTCTTAGAAAATACAACAACATTAGTCAGGCCTTTGATGAAGAAACTAGAACTTTTGAGAGTATAGCATTAATAATGGGTTGGAATGGTTGGAACTTTGGATTACCATATTGGGGTAGAGAAAGTACAATAAAACAAGAGCTTGCAGATGAACAAACACTAAAGCAAAATTTTAAAATTCAAGTCCGTTCGGCTAAAAGTAAAGGATTTACAAAAAGAGTACCGTTTACAGGTAAAAACTCTTGGCAAAACGGTATACCAAAAGGATTAAAAGAAGGTGAAGATTACGTTGCGATAGAGAGATATGACGGAATTATACAATACTATAAAAAACCATAATTATGAAAAAACTAATAGATAAATTACAAGCGGCTTGGAATAAGCTTTTATATAAATTAATGTTTAAAAAATACAAATAAAAAATGAAACTATGGAAAATTGTCCTCTTTGTGGTGGCGTTTGCGGTATCTGCTAATGCTCAAGAAAAAAAGAATTTATTTAAATCTGTTTACGATGAGCTGTT
>CEON01118660.1_pt1 | contig 11252 bp, 15 predicted proteins | sample 530291 | NCBI WGS metagenome assembly CEON01 (sample SAMEA2619888, study PRJEB7988) | marine metagenome | biome: marine biome (ENVO:00000447); feature: surface water layer (ENVO:00002042); material: "saline water (ENVO:00002010), including plankton (ENVO:xxxxxxxx)" | depth 5 m
TTCGACATAGGGTACACGTACAACGGTGCGCAGATGTGGTACGACATCTTCGGTGAGGATGGTATCAGAACACTCAGTGGCATGAATGGCGTACAGGCAGAAGAGGCAATCGTCCAGTTCCTCATAGACATCACGAAGAAATACATGAAACAAGAGGGTGGCAAGTGCACGGGTAAGGGAGGCGGGAGCGACTTACTGAGTGAGATAAGCGTGTACAGGTCACACCCAGAGAATCTCAAGCACAGCAAAGAGACAATCAAGGCTGCCGTGAGGGAGTATGACCCCGGCAATGGATGGGGCAGTGCCTTCTGTCAACTCAACTTGATGCTCACAATGCTCGTTCTCTCAAGAGAGAATCCAGATGAAACATGGTGGGTGAACTAGATGGGCATACACATAGCATACGGCAAGGCCAAGAAGGAAATCAAGAGACTGCAAGCCTACGAGACGTGGGTTAGAGACCATGCACCAGAAGTGTATGAAGCCTTGAAGAACAATGAATAAGACGACTATACGGAGCGGGGTGTGTCAACTCCATGATGCTGGGCAGCATCAGCCCCGCTCCCAATAGTCACGCACTCGCGTGACTTGATAGCAATCGCATGAGAGCGGAGCATGTCGCCCGCGCTCGCGCCCCCGTGGAAAGATGATAGTCACCTTTCCGCACTTCATATACTCTCGATATTATTACTCATATGATGAGGGGTCGACGTGAATCGCAGCAACGGCAGTTCGTAAACCACTATCGGGGCACGAAATCCAACACTCGGTACGTGGCCACTGCTTTTCCCTCGCCCATTGGGATGGGAGATTGCGCACGGAATCGACTCCCTCATCACCAGATACGTCAAGCGCAACAGGCGAAGCGTGTGAAAAATCACAATGAAAACGCCTAGCGCTTGACGTATCTACGTCTCTTGTGACGTCGAAAAGGGGTCACCCGTGACCCCAAATCTTGCGCACTTCATATACTCTCACGTGATATCTCATTACAAGAATCGATGGATTGAAGATTTGACTATATAAATATCAGTAGTAAAGATGGTTAGAACAAAAGGAGTTGAAACAAATGATGACAGACATAGATACACAGAAGCAGAGAGAGAAGGACATCATCTCTCGTATAGTGCAGGGCACACTTCCCACATATGAGGAGGCGATGGATGTGCTCAACTACGAGACCGTGCAGGTGGGCGAGCAGACTGGCTTGCAGTACACTGGCAAGGCTGCGGGCATACAGATGATGATGGGAGTGAGGATGATGCTGACGGAGGCAGTGTGGTACGCAGAGGGAGGCAGTGGCTCTCTCCAGCACTCCGGCAAGGTGAACGTCGGGAACTTGGCTACCACCTACTTCAACATAGCATCACGTGAGAGACAGAAGCAAGCCATACTCATATGGGGATGTGGCATATCTCTCATACACTACTGCATGGAGAAGGGACTGGTCACGGACAAGAAGTTTGCCGATGAGGTAGACCAGTTCTGGGTGGACTACGATGAGAAGATGAAGACGGTAGAGCCGGGAGAGCGCTTCATGTTCAGACCACACCCATACTACACACCAGCAGTATGCACACCAATAGGCTTTGACTGCATCAAGGACTTTCACATAGTCAACGGACAACTACAGAGGAGGGAATGAACATGGCACATGAAGAACACAAAGAGAAAGTAAGCACACTGAGAGCGGAGAAGGGGTACAATGCCACCTTCATGCGTAATCTACCAGCGAACGCCAAGCACATCACGCCTAGCGTGAAGAGCGGTACAGAGGTACTGGTCTACGTGCAGAAGATGTGGAGGAGAGGAATCATCCACGTGCCCAAGAACGACAAGGGCGAGGAGTTCCGTGACAAGTACAAGGTGTACTACTCACAGAAGAGCGGGAACATATCCGGCACGTACGGTTACCCCAAGAAGGGAGACACCGTGCTCACGGTCTCGTTCAACGAGAACACCACGTACCATCCACACTACACGCCCCACTGGAGGCAGAAGGGTCTCATCAAGAAGGAGACGTACGAGGATGGCACGGCGATGTGGAATGACACAGGCATCTATGTCCTTCCCAAATCAGAGAGGCTGATGCTTTGACTATATAAATATCAGAAGTAGAGATGGTTAGTAAATGGAGATGATGAAATGAATGTAAAAGACATGAATGACAATGAGACGACGGTACGTAGTGGCAAGTTCTACGACTGGCAGTACGGGCCACTGAGCAACAACCACGTGTATGGTGGGTACAGGGACAAGCAGACTGGTCTGGTGTACATAATCAGCGCCAATGGTGGGTGGACTGGTAATGGTCGCAAGACCTTCGATACCAGCACTGGCTTGGGTGTGGACAGGAACACATGGAAGTTGGCAGGTGTGGACAATGCCGACGGTGTGCTTCGGTACGTGATGGCCAGACTACGCAAGATAACAGGCAAGAAGCCAGAGGCGTTTGAGCGAGTGAACGTCACACTGGAGGGCACTGATGACTACGATGACCCCGACTGGAAGAGACGTGGGTACATGCCACAAGTGGAGTACTCCATGATGTTGAAGCAGGACTTGGTGCACAAGACACACATGACTCCTGCTACATACAAGTGGTTGGGAGAGAGGACGGTGAGGATATACGCACCAGTAGCGTGGCCCTTGCCTCAGATGGTACTGGATAGAGTCACGTCAATCACAGTGTGCGAGGACACAAGCACTCTGTTTGATGAGAATGCAATAGATGAAATAGAAATAAAGGTGGTGTAAATATGAGCGGAGAAAGACAAGGATGGAAGAACTGGGACGACTACAAGAAAGCGGGTATCGTTGACGAGCACGTCAACTTCACCGACAATGACGTGGTGACAGACCACGCTTTGGGTAAGACCAAAGACACTGTGGGCATGTGCTACCCAATAGACGCAGCGGTTGCGTACACTCTCGCTGCTGCTGGGCCGGATGCCAATCTGTCAAGCGCGGACATGGTGAATCAGTACACACGCATGGCTACGGTGATGATGAGCCAGAGGGTTGGGTATGGGCAAGTGCCAGACCCGAAAGTTCCCTCGTGTGGGCACGACATGGTTGACACCACCTTCTGGCACTTCCTAGTGCCTACGGTGCACAAGGTCACGGAGACACCCACCAACGGTTCTCTGGCACACTCTGAGGAGCATGAGGTGCACTACATCACATGGACTAGCAGGACTGGCTACGGTAGCCGTGCTCTGTACAATCTAGGCCAGTGGCTTCAATCCCACGAGGGTGAACAGGGCACAGAGAAGACGGTGGAGATGCTGGAACTATCCAAAATCAGAGCCGACTCACTGACTGACGATGGGAGCATGCCCACTGCCATGACTGCCTTCCAGATAATGATGAAGCCGGAGTACAAGGAACTGAGGGAGTTCATCGAGACACAGATGGGCACTACCAAGTGGCTGCTTGAGGACTACTCCAACGGCACACCCATACAAGCCTTCACTGGTGAGCACACCAGCGGTGTGTGCGCGTGGGCTGATGATGACACCAAGACGTGTGGTCACCACGACAAGCCTACCATGACAGAGTGGGTGCTAATCAAGAAGAAGGACGGCAAGGGCTACGAGCAACTGTGGTCACGTGCTAAGGGCGAGGCTAGTGTGCACAAGGGTTGGAACAGTGACCAAGTACGAAGCACGCTGGGATACTCAGACGTGTCCAACATGTCACCATCCCGTGTGGTCTTGTGGGAGAACGTCAGCCGTTCCCTTGCACAGACCATCGATGACAAGAAGGTAATCAAATCCATCAACGAGGCGCTGCGCAGGATGACTGCTAGGAACAGGAACGTGGTCACGAAAGAGGGGCTGCGCTCTGATGCGACCTACAACTGGAAGGAGTGGGGTTGGCTCACGGAGATGCAAGCATGGGTGGCACAGACCAGCAAGAAGAACAGGAAGGAAGGCGACATCGTGAATGGATGGGTGTACACCAAGTACGGTGCACGCAAGTCATACGGCCACGAGATAGCCCACTTCAAGTGGAAGCCGGAGGAGAGGCACTGCACATACACAATCAAGTTGACTGGTGGGTACTCGTACTACAATGCCGAGATGCCGTTCCGGTTCAAGGACAAGCCGAGCGCCATGCAGTACAAGCAGTTCCTCACCATGATGGCTGGGAAGGTGCACGCTACCAACAAGGACGGTAGGATATGGGACGGCGAGTCCGGTACGGAGAAGGTCGTTGCAGGAGGCGTGTTCAAGATAGTGACGAACCAGCATGAGATGTCCATGCCGATGAACAGTGACCCAGAGTACCTACCTAATCCCACGACCATACTCAATGCTCTGATGTTCGGTACTCCACAGGAGTTCGATGAGCACATCAAGCACTTGACCGAGGAGACACAGAAGTACTTCCACAAGCCAACCGTTGAGATGAAGAAGGAGGGAGTCGAATGAGCATAGAGAAGGAAGCGACCCGAAGGATGAAGCAGTTCATGACGTTCATCGGCAATCCCATAGCGATACCACCAATCACTGCTGAGATAGTGCGTGACAGACGCAAGGCTCTGATATCACTGGACGACTTGCACCACAAGTGGGGCATGACTCACACTGGATGGACGGAGTATATCGCACCAGCGGAGATGGTGGGCGTCAATGACCCAATCACGCTGCACGTTCTACACAAGGAACTAGCACACATGTATCAAACACCGATATCGATAGTCGCAGGGCTTGAGTACGTCATACGTCACGAGCCAGCGTACTTTGACGTGTATGTGAAGGGCATGTACCCGCTCATACACGAGGGCAAGGGCACACCATCACTGTACAGGATAGCACATGAGGGTGCTGAACTTGGATACTGGGATGCGGAGGAGTTGCTGATGCTACCCCCGCCACTACTCGCCATACCTATGGAGATGATGGGGCAGATAGATGTCTCAGAGGGGCACGAAGGATACGACATGGAAATGGTGAGATAGAAAGTTGACTATATAAATATCAATAGTAGAAATGGATAGAAATGGAGATGATGAATATGGAAGATAAGTTTGACGAGATGAATGCAGCGGAGTTGTTTGAGGATATCTTTAGCACGATGGTGGAGGAGTCCAAGACTGCCTACGAAGCGGAGGTACAGGCTGGTCTACTCACAGACACAGTGACCACAGAGCGCATAGCGGTGACCAAATCGCAGAAGGCCAAGAGCCTACTCAAGTACATCAAGACGTGGAAGGCTGGCAAGGCAGCGTGGAAAGCGCCCAAGACAGAACTGATACTCCTTGAGGACGGGTATGACATCATCAAGGCAGCGTTCAAGCGCACACAGGCAGGTGACGTAGCGTTCCTACGTGCATGCCCAGAGTTCGCTAGGCACGGTGTGCTTGAGTCACTCAAGGTGGACGAGAGCAACCTACGCAACAACTGGAAGCACTTGGTCAAGGTGATGAAGGAGGAAGACCCCAATGGGTGCTTGATACTACAACCGTTCATCCCAGCCACATCATCATGTGTGCTTGCACCCCAGCAGCACGCATCGATAGGCATAGACCACGATGGTATCACTGCTGGTCATGGCTACCACATATACGCACTACTCAATCCGCAGGAGGCCACTCTGGTCGAGCACATGAGCAGCATCGGTCACAAGAAGGATGAGTACGAACTGGAGTTCGTCTACGAGCGAGGTGGTGACTACCTATCCTCCTTCAATCCGGGCAACTCCAACGATGCCATGTTCACACAGATACGTGGTGCACCACCTTCACCCATACGAGCAGCGCCCTTCACCTACATACGAGACGGTGAGATAATCACTGCCGACACAGACGTAGCCATACCCGGTGGTAGGGCTGAGTGCACCGAGGTGTGGGTGGCCAGTGGCCTTGAGTCAGTTGCCTACCTTGAGGAGTACATCACTAAGGAGCAAGTCGGTGAGGGGTACTTCATATCAGAGCCGAATGGTTCTCTACTCTCACACATATGTGCACATGCACGGCAGCAGGGCATACCCTACGTGGTAGGTGAGGTCAACGTCGGTGACAGATGGGTCGAAGGCTCACCCACATGGGGTGCTCTTGACCCAGACTGGCAAATCAAACCACAACCATACAATCCCTTCGCACCAGACATGCTTGCCCAGTTCAATGCTGGTCTGAGTAGGAGTCGTACTCACTGGCAGAGGCAGCAGGGATGGTTGGCACACTACTTCCACCAGTGGGTGGGCATGGGCACGAATGGTCTACACACGGCTTTCCTTGCTGGTGGCTTCGTCGGTTGGATATGCAAGGCCATGCTCGCAGTATCACTCGGTGAGATGAGACACTCACGCAGACTCAAGAAGAACGTATCCATAGAGATGTGGCCTGTTCTCACTGCCATGATGGGCGGAGAGAAGTGGGAGGAGTTGGTCGGTGACAAGAAGGCTGGTGACACACGCAAGCACTACTACGCTCTCTGTGAGGAGATGGACGTAGACTACGTGGAGATGCGCAAGGCGCTTGAGTGGTGTGCCCACCAGTTCAGAACTGGTTGGTCTGGTGGCTATGGCGGCAAGGCATGGGCTGAGTCAGCACAGAGGGGAGCGGATGTATGCAAGGCAGTGCTCACCTTCCAAGCACATCCCACCGAGGATACGTTCAAGGCACTGCTAGGTGCAGTCAACTCAGCCAAGAATGCGGAGCACAACAACGGCTTCGTCTTCAACAAGTTCCTCAGCAAGAGAGCCTTTGACTACTCAGACCTACACACAGACGAGACCACAGGCAAGAAGACTGGCCTGTTCCCGCACACTACGGAGGGCATAAGGTGCATGTTCCAGTCCTTTGAGATAGCCAATCACTTCACCAATGGTGAGCCTAACGAGGGAGTATCTAGGCCAGACATGGACTGGGTGACCCTCTTCACCTTTCTGAAAGGCAAGGGCGCTGACTACTGGAGGCACAACTTCATCTCATCAAGCGAGAGTGTGCCAGAGAAGTTGAGGATAGCAGCCAGTAACGTAGGCTCGGAGAGGCTGCATCACGGCAACAAGTACACCCACGAGGAGCACTTCATACCATGCGGCTTGGAAGACTGCAAGCACTGCATCAAGAACGAGATAGTCGTCATGAGACTACAGTACGGCAACGACCTAGCAAGCATACTACTCACACCCCAGTACCCGGAGTTGTTCTTCGCACAAGGCAATGACAAGAGCAGCGTCATGTCCTATGCGGTTGCACAGATGCTCAAGGACAGGGACTACGAGAATGTCACACCACGTATGTGGATAGAGGCATGGCAGGGCTTGAAGAACACAGATACGATGTTCCCATCCCTAAGTGAACTACTCACCAAGTTTGTCAAGAATCAGATGGGCGATAGCAAGGAATGGACGAACAAGGTGCTGGAGATAATGAAAGAGGAGGAGTTGGAATGAGCGGAAAATGTCATGATGGAAACCCGTTGGTCTTTGACCACGATGGAGTAAAGGTGTATGCTGGTGGAACGAACAGGAACGGAGGCTGGACTAAGATGCAGCCATACCCGGACTTGGCTCTCGGCCCGATAGGTGTGGTAGCCCCCGCTACTACACGGGACGTGCTACCAGACGGTTGGTCTTGCAGTACCAAGTTGCACGGTGGGTCTATGCCCGTCGTCATGGAGATAGACTGGCCAGACTACAATATACCCAAGAACTTGGGCAAGGACTTCTGGGTCGCGCTTGTCGATGACATACGCAGCAAGGGCATCAAGACCATATCCACACAGTGCATGGGTGGTCACGGCAGGACTGGTGTGCAGTTGTGCATACTTGCTCACTTGCTGGGCGCTACCAAGCAGCCAGACGCACATGCTCTCATCACTTGGGTGCGTGGCAACTACTGTGAGCATGCAGTCGAGGCACAGTCTCAGCAGCAGTACATCGCTGACATCTGTGACCTACCAGTCGGTGAGTCAGCAGTATCAGTCAGAGCCACCAACACATGGGGCATAGACCCACACGAGGTTGTCGACTTCGATGACTTCACTGGCTTGACCATCGATGAGTTGGAAGCGCTGGAGAGAGAGGAGGAGAAGGCTGCGAAGAAGAACCAGCGCAAGGCAATCAATGGTGTGCAATGGAAGAAGGCCAAACCGAAGAGGCACATCGACACACCGCTCATGGACAACTGGACTCTCACCTTCTGTCCCAACTGCCAGAGCATGGAGTGGAGGCGAGCATCACCATCACACGTTGACAGAGACTGCCAAGTGTGCTACGACAGTGGTGTCATATCCATAGACAGGGACGTGCTTGACCACAAGACCATGATGTGTGCGGCTACTGGCAACAGATACCACGAGGTGGAGATGTACGATAACGATGTGTGCAACATCATCAAGGCGGAGGAACTGGGATACCAAGTGCGCGAGGATGAGCCGGGCATGCACTCAATCAAGTTGGGCAACAAGTGGCATCCATCCTTCTTCGTCATGAACGATGGCGAGGGTGGCATGACCAGTGCGGACAAGCACTTCAAGGAGACACATGCGGCAGCGATAAAGCGCGAGAAGGGCAAACCCAAGAAGAGCAAGGGCAAGGGTACTGTGAACCTACTGAACTACGAGGAGTTCACCGAATAGAAGTTTGACTATATAAATATCAGAAGTAGAAGAAGACAACAATGGAGATGATGAGATGAGTGATGACAGGATGCAGATAAAATGCAAGAATGACGATGGACGTATACACATACAGGGTGTATCCAGCAGTGTGACTGATGGTAGGAAGTATGGCATGGCAGTCAAGATGCGTGTGCCTACGGACGTGACCATGTGGCTCAATGAGCAAGAGCCATGCCTCAAGTCCGCTGCATCAGACGGTATCATGTACACCCCGTTCAGAATATACAGGTACACGAACAAGGTGTGCCAACTGTTCATACCCGGCTCACCAGCCAATCACCCGTCCGGTGCGGTGCTGGAGATGCAACCGATGTCGAAGGGCGTGTCTAGGCTGCTGGCATGGGCACACAAGGCAGGACTAATCGAAGACGTGGAGGGAGACCCCTACGTCAACGAGAAAACAACAGAGGAGGAATGAGACATGAAGAGAATATGGGACATAAGAACAACGAGCGGAGAGGCGAACATAGACCTATGCGAAGTGACGGCGGTGGTGAGGAACACCCAAGACCGACTGAGTGTGGACATCCACATGTGTGGAGGCACAATCTTCACCAGCGTGAACGTACCCGACAAGGAGTACAGTAAGTTGCTGAGTGCATGGAGAACCCAGAAGGAGATGACGCACACACAGGACGTGGCGGTCACCTTCGATGAGGTTCTAACGGTAAGGAGGGACTAGTATGATGTGGAAGCCCGACCCCGAAAAGGTGCTGGAGAATGCCAAGTGGAGACACAAGGAGATACGCAGCATATACTACGACAGACCGGATGATGGCTACAAGTTCCGTCAGAAGGACTGGATGGTTAGAAGGTTCATCGGTGATGCTAAGAGCGCTGGCTATGACATGGGACGGTTGATAGAAGTGTACGAGGACTTGAAGCAGAAAGCGGACTTCATGGAACACCAGTTGGCTAAGATGGCAGGAGCGCTTGCCTATGAGGGTAGGGAGACCCTTGACGACTTGGGAGACGTAGAGTACTACTTGTGGTTCATCGAGCGCTTTGGAACTGATGAGGACATGGCGCACGCTGAGATAGAAGACGAGGAGGAGTGAACATGAGCAGATGGATACTAGGAATGGACAATAGCATGAAGGGCAAGGAGAGGATGATAGACCATCTTCTCAAGTGCGAGCGAGGCATGAAGGATACGCTCAAGCAGATATACGATGTTGCTTCCAAACTTGAGATGTACTTGGAGAACGAGAAGCAGCACATACTACTCAACGAGATATACCAGTTGGCCAGAAAGTACGAGCGTGAGCCATCGGTGAACGAGAAACTACAGGCACAGAGGGAAGAGATAGACGAGTTGAAGCAGATGGTTCTGAATCAGCAGAAAATCATAAGCGGACTGATGGAGGGAGACGAATGAGTCTACCCGGCAGTGGCAATAGCCAAATCGAACTGGACTTCGACAACAAGTACGACTACGACGACCATGACCGAGAGCCGGTTGGATGCCAGCATGAGGAGTGGACTTTCGATACGATGACTCAAGGTAATCAACTATGGGTCAGTTATGAGGACATATCTAAAAGGCACATAGTGCTCAAGATAATATGCGAATACTGCGCTAAAGAAGGGTACTACACCATAGAGTGCGATAGCAAAGACCCGGAGATAGAGTGGGAATAGAAAGGAGGAATGAACATGAGCGAAGAATGGAAACCAAACAAGGAACTGATAGACTGGGCGAGGAATCACTTTGCCGAGATGAACATAGGTGGCGTCTGGATGCCAGAGGGCAGTGGTCTCACCTACAAGAAGGAGGATGACAAGTCGTGGACGTTGATACAGATGGTCGATAGCGAGGAGTCCCTAGCCAATCACAACAGGATGAAGACGCTGATGTGGGACATAGGCATCAGCATACACGATGGTGAGTACAGGAAACTCCCGCAACCACAGAGCGAGCAGGAGGCTTACATGATGGATGTGCAGATGAAGCGCGAGTTGGCGCAGTCATGGGCTGACAAGGACGGCACTAGGCTGACTGACATGGACTTGGAGAACGTGTACCCGGAGTACGTCGAGGACAAGGAGATACTGCTGGACAATGGTGAGACCACCAGCATACAGATATGGGCGTTCAAGGCTCTCAATCCCAACACTGGTGAGTACATCAGCATAGACCCGGATGACTTCCACCTACTCATGGGTGATGAGGCGTTCATGCGGTTCGCATACGAAGGGGAAGTGTACACGGCAGTGACGAGAGAGGAGTTGGTCACACTCGCTGATGATGTCGATAAGCGTGAAAGTCTCTACATACTCGGCAGTCGACACATACAGAGAATCAATGAGGAAGTGAAGATACCACCGTGGATGTGGGGCACTGTGTGTAGATGCGAGAGCATGCCTGTGGATGAGGGTCAGATGTCACTTGATGAGTTCACCAAGAGCGAGGAGGAATGAGCATGCCCAAAGACACACGCAAACCGATAGCAGTCATCGAGACTGACGAGTACGTGCTACAGATATACGACCCGAATGATGATGGTGGTGTAGATGAGTGATGAAGTCAAGTGGCGAAGCCCCAGCATGGAGGGCAAGTGGAAGGATGGCAAGGGTCTCATACACCTACGCACGATAGACTACTACGGCAAGAAGTGG
>CEON01023401.1_pt1 | contig 11219 bp, 12 predicted proteins | sample 530291 | NCBI WGS metagenome assembly CEON01 (sample SAMEA2619888, study PRJEB7988) | marine metagenome | biome: marine biome (ENVO:00000447); feature: surface water layer (ENVO:00002042); material: "saline water (ENVO:00002010), including plankton (ENVO:xxxxxxxx)" | depth 5 m
AAAAAAGTTTAAAGTGTTTGTGCGAGACAGAAGCACAGGCAATGTTAAGAAAATAAACTTTGGTCAAAAAGGTATGACCATCAAGAAAAACAATCCCGTAAGACAGAGATCATTTCTTGCACGAATGGGTGCAGTACTGAAAAAAGTACGAGGACAAAAGAATTTATCGCCTGCATATTGGTCAATCAAAGCATGGCGTTAAACAAAGGAGGAACCATCATGGCAACTAGAGGAAAAAAGAAAAACAAAATGAATAAAGGCAGAAAAGGCGCTACAAGAGGCAAAAAAAGAAGATAGTATAAATAACATCAGTACTGCCACAGAGGGCAGGGAGTACACTCAACTCATTAATGGAGGAAAATATAATGAACGCAGAAAATGAAGCGGTAAAATCTCAGGACACTGCACCTGAAACTAAAGAGCAGGCAACCACAACGGTTCAAGAAGAAACTGTTACTCAAAGTTTTACACAGGGCGATCTGGACAAGATTGTTGCTGATAGAGTGGCGAGGGAACGTGCCAAGTACGAGAAAAAGTACAAAGGCATAGACGTTGATCACTACAACAAGTTGGTCGAAGCAGAGGAGAAGGCAAGACAGACTGAGTTGGAGAAGAGAGGCGAGTTTGATAAACTTGTGAAAGAACAAGCGGACAAATTTAATGCTAAGATCCAACAATATCAGTCAGAATTGACTTCTATTAAGATAGACGGACAATTATTGACGGAGGCATCTAATGCCAAAGCAATTAATCCTAATCAAGTAAGTCAATTGCTCAAAGGGCAGTTGAAACTGAACGAAGCGGGTACTGTGGATGTGATCGATGCAAAAACGGGTCAACCACGTTATAATGACAAGGGCGATCCATTACAAGTCGCAGACTTGGTAAAAGAGTTTCTTGCAAGTAACCCACATTTTGTTAGTGCAGGACCACAAGGTTCAGGCACTGGTAAAGGTGACGCTACTAAAGAATCGTTGGCCAATGACGACATAAACAAACTAAACATGAACGTACCTGAGCATCGTGCTAGGTATCGCGAGATTATGAAATCACGCGGAGTGAATGTTTAATAACAACAGGAGACATCTACAATGGCAAACGAAGTAGATACAGGTATAGGAACAGCGTTTTTTAGTAACGTGGTTCAAAGCGGATTGTATACATTGAACGAGACGTCAATTATGCGACCCCTCATTAGAAACTATGATATGACTGGTACTCCGGGTTTAACTGCTCAAGTTCCAATCTATCCAACAGTTGCGGTATCAACACCAGGTGATGGTGCAGACCTTTCAAACGCGGCATTCGATTTGACAACATCAAAAACGATTACAGCGTCAGAAAAAGGTGTGATGGTTACTTTAACTGATCTTATGAAAGAAACAGCATCAGAAGATGTTGCTTCAGCAATAGGAAGACAAATCGGTTCTGCATTAGCAGAAAAGGTTGACACAGATATTGCCGCTTTATTCTCAGGGTTTTCAAACACTGTGGGTACAGGCGCAGACGAGATCTCAATTGAAGATCTATTTAAGGCAAGTGCCACCTTGCGTACCAATAAGGTACCAAGTGGTCCAATATACTGTGTGTTACACCCTAAACAAGCGTTCCAAATCAAGAAATTGTTAACAAACGCTGGTTCAACAATCAATCATAACCTATCAGACTTAGGTAATGAAGCATTGAGAAACGGTTTTGTAGGAACACTTGCAGGAATGCAAATCTTTGAATCAACAGTTATTACTGGTGACTCAGCAGGTGCATTCGTAGGTGCGGCATTCCACGGTGACGCTTTAGGTTACATGGTAAAACGTAACTTAAGAGTTGAGAACCAAAGAGACGCTTCTTTAAGAGCAGACGAGATCGTAGGTTCTTTAGCATATGGCGTGAGCGAGATATTCGACGAATATGGAGTTGGTATCATCGGAGATGCAAACCTATAATCCAAAATAAATACGAGTGCATTTTTTTATGTGCTCATATACAGAGGAAGGGCGGACTTGTTTCGCCCTTTCTTTTTGACTAAGGTATAAATAACAACATCAAGCAGAACTTGATAACACACAAATTAACAGGAGGTAGTACCCCTACATGGCAACATTATTAACTATTGCAGACATCCAAGATTACGAACCAGACATCTTAAACTATGGTATACCTGATTTCGATGATGAGATTACCAAAGCACAGAATGATGTTTTTCGTGACTTAAGAATAAGATGGTGGCCTACACAACAGATTGGTCTATATGACCTTAAGTATCTTGCATCAGGACAAGTTGAACCAGATGAAGATATGTACAATGCCAGTCAATTGACCAGAGCGGCGTGTTATAATTGTTTAGGTTTTCACATATATCCAAAATTAGCAAAATTTGACGCAGATCAAGATATCTTTGAAAGAAAGATGGAATTCTATCGTAAAGAATACGAAAGAGAAATGGATCTTGTGTTGAGAGACGGTGTGGAGTATGACCATGATTCTTCAGGCAATATCACAGATGCTGAAAAGGAACCTACTCATTACCTCCGCTTGAAAAGGTAAGGAATGAGTAAGAGAGAAGACATAGCAAAAAATATCGAAACAGTTTTACAGGACATGACACCTCCCAGACCTGTCCTAGTCACACGCGAACCATTTGACGTAGAAAAATTAGCAATTACACAATTTCCTGCTGTGCTTATCACAACTGGTAACGAGACCAGAGAAGACAATGTGATGGGTGGAGGCAGGAGAGGTGTTATAGAAATACAGATTAGAGGTTTTGTGAGAGCAGATGGTAGATCAGCACAGATCATCACTGTGGATCAAAAAAGAAATGAATTGATTGAACGTATTGAAGAAACGTTGAATTCAGATAGAACACGTGAACTGTCAGCGGCCCAGGCGGCAACCACACGTGTAAAAACAATAGAAGTGATTGATCGTACACCACCACTGGGAGAATTTTTATTAACTGTGGATGTACAATATTCATTCACTAAAGGAGCGGTATAATGGCACGATACACTACAATATGGAGAGGATCTGAAAGACACGTGATTGAATCAGATCGATTAGACAGATTTCTTGAGGCGGGTTGGACAACTAAAAAAGCAACAGTGAAAAAACCCAAGTCTAAGAAAAAACTTCTGCCCAAGGTTGAAATCAAAGCACAAGCAGAAGTGATCAACCACAATGAACCACTTGAAGATGATTTATCAGACATCGAGTGGGAAATTAACAACCTAAAAGAGGAGAGCAACGATGGCAACACTAACAGGTGAAAACGGAAAAGTGATGTTCGGAGACGATTCAGGTGGTGCTTCTACTCAAGTAGCAGAAGTAAGATCTTGGACGGTCGAGCATACTAAAGACGTAATTGAAGACACAGCAATGGGTGATGGCGCTAGAACATATCTAAGCGGTTTACACCAATTCACAGGTACTATGGAGTGTATGTTTGATACAGCACAAACAAGTATTGCTGTGTTTGATCCAGCAAACGACGCCGCTTTGTCAGTGGAATTTTTTCCAGCGGCAACAGGCGTAAAGTATGTTGGTAATGTGATTGTTACTTCAGTTTCTAGAACTGCATCATTTGACGATTTAGTCAGTTTAACGGTCAGTTTTCAGGGAAACGGGGTACTGCACGAAGAAACAATCTAATCTATGTTAAAGATCACTTTAACAGGATCAGCAAATGTCATGAGGCATCTTGGAAAACAAAAGGATGCCTTCATGACGCGAGTGGCCGAAGATGTCAAAAAGGTGGCACAATCATTTACACCTATTGACAAAGGTAGAGCAAGACGGGGATGGAAAATGCGTAACCAAGTAAGTGTTACGCAGTCAAGTAGCAGTACAAGATCCATCACTAACCGTGTGCCTTATATTGATCTACTAGAACGAGGTCGTTCAAAACAAGCACCTAAGGGTATCATAGGGCCTACCGTTAGGGAAATAAAAAGAAGGAGATATAGATGAGCAATGTACTAAAAAATGCACAAGAGCATTTTAAAAACAAACTATCAGGTGGTTTGAACAAAATGACTGTCCAAGAATGGAAGACAGACGTTTATTACAAACCTGCTTACTCTTTTGCTGTAGAGTCTAAAATTATAGAACTACAACAACAGGGTAAAACTGTTGAAGCATTGGTTGAATCTGTGATCAACAAAGCATTGAATCCAGAAGGCAAACCCATGTTCAACAGAATGGACAAACTTACATTAATGAATGAAGTTGATCCACAGGTCTTGTTAAGAATTGCAACTGTTTTAAACAGTGCAACTGCTGATTACGAGACCGTAGTAAAAAACTAAATGAGGACGTTGAATTACAACTACTCTGCAAGATTGCTGAAACACTAGGCAAATCTTTAGAAGAAGTTGCACAATTGAGCGTCCTGGAAATACAAGTTTGGAGTGCTTACTTTAAAAAGCAGTCTGAAGAACAAAAGAGGGCAATGAACAGAAATGGCAACGCAAAACATAGAAATCCGCGTTCTAGATAAAACTAGTCAGGCACTAGGAAATATCAGTGGTAGGTTGAAAAAACTTAACACAGGACTTCTAGGCGTCAGCAGAGTAGCAGGATTGGCCGGTGCGGCGATTGCTGGTATATTTGGTGGCAGTGTCATTCGTTCAATAGTCAATACGTCTGCACGTTTTGAAGACTTGCGAACTTCTTTAAGTTCAGTTACTGGGTCCGCAAAACAAGGTGCAGACGCATTCGACTTTATAGCAAAATTTTCTACGAAAACACAGTTCGGTATTGAAGAACTGTCAGAAACTTTTATTAAATTAAAAGCGGCAGGTATTGAACCAACAGAAGAATTATTAACCACATTCACAGACACAGCGGCGGTCACAACAGACCAATTGGGATCATTACAAGCAATTACAGATCTATTTTCCAGAACAGTATCGGGTGGTTTGGGTCTTGAAGAATTAAACAGATTAGCAGACAGAGGTGTACCTGTTTTCCGTATCCTGGAAGAACAGTTAGGCATCACTAGATTAGAAATATCCAAGTTTGGTCAAACGGCAGAAGGTGCAGAAAAAATAAGAACAGCATTACAAAAAGGTGTTAATGAATTGTTTGGTGGTGCAACGGCGGCAAGGGCACAAAACTTATCTACTCAGATTTCAAACTTACAAATTGCATTCAAGAATGCACAAGATGCCGTGGGCAGACAAGGTTTTGCATTGGCATTGGGAGAAGTAACCACAGCAATCACAGAAAGTATTGTTAACAGTGAAGATTTACAAAAAACAATTGGTGTTGGAGTAACCAAAGCATTTTTAGGTTTAGTAGCAGTTGGTAAGTTTGTGATCGCAAACATAGGATTGATTGGTAAAGCATTTGCAACATTTATTGGTTTAAAAATTGCTTTGAGTGTGGGATCAATTGCATTGGCATTTGGATCCACATTGGTCAAAGGTTTAGCACTAGCGGCGGCAGGATTTAGAAAATTAACTGTGGTAATGTTGAGAAATCCAATCATTGCATTGGGTGTTGGATTAGCGGCAATCATAGAAAAAACCACAGGTGCATTCAGCAAACTGGCAGACAAGTTGGGTATCAAAGAACTTGCTGGTGAAGGTTTTGACAAACTGTTAGATGGCGCAAAAGGTCTAAAAGATGAAATCATAGGCAGTGATGGCATAGTAAAAGGTTTAGGCGAACTGGTTAATGACTTTGATAATCTTAATGGTGAAGCAGATAGATTAAACAAAAAAGCACAAGGTTACAACGCTGAACTAGAAAAACAACAACAACAATTAGAAACTAATAATGAAACACAAAAGACTGCTAACAAATTAAGCAAAGAACAAGTTGCGGCGGCAAAAGAATTACAGAGTGTATTGGGCAATCTATCCATACCAGGAGGATTGTTTGAAGGTTTTGATCCTATACAATCACAGATAGACAAACAAAAAGAAATACTAAAAAAAGCAAGAGATGAAGAACGCATTACAGAACGTCAGCATCAAGCGGCATTAGAAAAAATAGAACTTGATGGTAGAAGATCAAGACAGAAAAAATTAGAAGATCAAATACAATCAACTGTTGAATTAATTAAATCAGGCAAGGCAGAAGAAGCAGACATCACTGTGCTTGGCGAAAAGAACAAAAACAAATTGTTAGCGGCACTGGGTAAGGATTTCCTAAACACACTGGCACAAACCAACGAAAAGGCATTTAGAATTGCCAAAGCGATTGCAATCACAGAAACAATTATCAACACAGCACGTGGTATTGTTAAGGCATTGGGTCAAGGTGGTATTTTTGGATTTGCTTCAGCGGCAGTGATTGCGGCAACAGGTGCGGCACAGTTGGCACAAATAAAATCTACACAATACACAGGTCCTAGAGAAAAAGGTGGACAGGTCACAACAGGCAGATCATTCCTAGTTGGTGAAAAAGGTCCTGAATTATTCACACCAGATGCAGGTGGCCGTATTACACCTAACAATGAATTAGGAAATGTAAATATTAGTTTTACTATCAATGCAATAGACAGCAGAGACATAGACACTGTGTTGATAGAAAGAAAACAAACAATTATTGGTGTTATCAATGAAGCACTCAACAGAAAAGGAAAAGTGGGGGTTACAAACTAATGGCAAACATAGGTTATCTTAACGGATTTTTATCTACACTGGGCACAGATGTACAATTTAGAAGTGTAAATTTCCAACAGGTCAACAACAGCAGTATTACAACCACTGTGAGTGGTCGTACAGTGAGAACATCAAACTCAACCACATTGTGGGCAGGACAATTAGAATTTACCACCTACACACAGGCGGCATTCAAATCTATTCAGGCATTTTTTGCAAAAACAAGAGGCACACTGAATGACTTCTATGTTGTTATTCCGGGTGTGAGTGATTTCACTGGCAGTGCCACACTGTCACCCACATTGGAAGTGATAGGTGGTGTTTCAGCAGGCAACAACAGTGTGGAGATTGCTTGTTCAGAAGGCAGTGTCAACCTTAAAGCAGGAGATGTGATACAGTTTGCATCACACAACAAAGTCTACATGATTACTGAAAATGTCAATGCAATTGGCAGTGATTCAGGTGATTCAGCAGGCGGTAAAACATTAACCTTTGAACCAAATTTAATATCTGCAGTGTCTAATGGAGATTTTGTAAATTATACATCGGTGCCTTTTCTCGTAATTTCAACCAGCGACACATATGAAATGCGATACAATGTGGATGGCACAGTACAGTTTACGATAGATGTAAGAGAGGTAATTTAATGCCTCGTAATTTATCTGACACACAAAATCAATACTTGGCCAACAACGCCATCATAGGTATCCTATTGATTGAACTCACAAACAAAAATGACACAGTTGAGTACTACACAGATGCCCCTTATGATATCACAATTGGTGCAACCACATATTCAGCAACAGACAAAATTCTACAGATCACAGAAAACACAGAAACAGCGGAACTGCAGATATCCAGTGTGAACATTGTGTTGAGTGCATTGAGCACAAATGCAATTACTGATTACGCCACACCAGACATGATTAACAAAAATGTTACCATAAGACGTGCATTCATAGACAGTTCATCACAACTGCTTGTGGGAGACAGTGCAGGAGATTTAAGTTTAATTCTGTTCAAAGGCACTGTATCTGGATATCAGGTACAAAATGATCAGGTCACAGCAACCATAACATTGGAGATCAGCAGTCAGTTTGCAGACTTTAGAAGAATCAACGGCAGAAGAACCAATGAAGCGAATTACAGAAATTTGAACACATATTACACAACCAGTTCAGCAAGACCATGGGATCCAAAAGATGACAGGATCATGGAGTTTGCATTTGAAGGTGTGCAAGACATAAGGTGGGGACAGGCATAATGGGATGGTTTAAAAAAATATTTAGAAAAATAAAAAGAGGAATTGACAAGGTTGTTGACACAGTAACCAATGTGGGTAAAAAGATTGGTTCATTTGTGGGTGATGCATTTGGTTTTGTGATTGATCCAATGAGTTCACCTGAGATAGGTGATCCAAGTGCTTTTGCAGAAGGCATCAAAGCAACCAAATCTGGTACCAATGTTTCAATGCCTGTGGTGTATGGACAACGCAGAGTGGGTGGCACTGTGATATATGCAGAAACAGGTGGAGAAAACAACAAATACCTTTATGTGTGTTATGCAATTTGTGAAGGTCCCATTCATGAAATACAAAATGTTTACATAGACGATAGAGCGGTGGAAGGACACGATGCACGTTTAATTAGAACCACAAAAGGCGGTCATCCTGCTAACAGTTTTAGCAACTTCACACAAGGCAGAAATATTACAGGTCTTTTCAAAGATGTGTTGCAATACGAATTACACAGAGGAGATGGTACAGGCACACAGAGTATTTTAGCGGGTACACCTAATCCAGATGGTGATGCCAACAATTCATACAATGCACCAAGTTGGAATATCAAAAACAGACGTGGTAATTTTCTAGCATATGGATTTTTTAAGTTTACATACAAAGGCGGAGCAGACAGTCCGTGGAAAGGTGGCATACCAGCAGTAAGTTTTGATGTGTTAGGTAGAGAAATATTGGACATAAGGAACACTGCTGTTTATACTCCTGGTGCCACAGATCTCACAGATGATTATGTGGAAGATGATGTACCTAATTCAAGTGCGGACAGTGCCGGTGGTGGTGAATCTAATTTTAACAGAACAAATGAAGCGGGCGACCTAGCGGCAGGTCAGAATCCTGCCAATGCACTGATGGATTATTTGTTAAATCCAAGATATGGATGTGGTCTACCCAAAGAAAGCATAGATCCAGAATCATTTAGAATTGCGGCAGAAAAATTTAATCAAGATGTAAATTACAGTAGCACACAGACTGGTAAAGCGATGACCTGTAACGCGGTGATTCAAACAGATAGACCATTGATAGAAAATGTAAAAATTTTATTGAATGGTTGCAGAGGTATTTTACCTTATGTGAATGGAAGATACAAATTAGTGGTTGATGATGGAGGTAATGCAACGGACATCACATCAAGCACTGTGACAGTTGCTTATGATGTTGATTCAAATGAATTTGTTGGTCCAGTTTCCTTAACGGGTGAAACAAAGAGTACAAAATATAACAAGGTGCTTTTAAATTATGTTGAACCTACACAAAATTTTACCAATCAACAAGTTGTGCATACTGTGGATGCTGACAGAACTGCGGACGGAATAGACATGGTAGGTGAATTCAGTTTTCCTACTCTAACCAACGTAGGTATTGCCAGAGAGTTAGCAAGAACAATATACGACAAGAGTAGAACACAGAGAACAATCAGTTTTGAGACCACACAAGAATTAATGGATACCAGTCCAGGTGATATCATTAGAATAACTGATGAAGTGATAGGACTAACCAATGTTACATTTAGAATTGTTAGTATGAGTATTACTTCAGAAATGAGAGTAAAAATAGAGGCAGTAGAACACGATGCATCACTGTATCCATTTATTGAAGGTGAACAAATCGAAAATCCACCAAGAGTTTTCTTACCAAGTGACCCATCACCACTACCAAGACAAACACCTGTGGGTCCTGTTGAAGAAAGCAGAATACATCCACCAGGAGGAGGTGGAGGCAATCCAAAACCACCGCCACCAAAGACTCCACCACCAGCACCTAGATTACAGGTCAGTCAATTTGCTACTCCAAACAACGCACTTGGCGCCTTATCATGGATGCGTCCTATACCTTTAACTTTATCAGATTGGAATGCAAGATCGGCGGCAAACAGTTTTAATTTTAGATACCTTTTACCATTGTACATTGAAAATTATTACAGCAACACAAGATTTGCGGCACATGACGGTGCAATCAACAAACATCTGTTTGATAAATTTTGTCCACTGATTCATAAACGTTACGACACAGCAGGAGTAGGTGGTCATCCTTACAATTTTGAAAATGATACCAACAGTGGTGTGTCCAGTCTGTTTGACATATCCGGTGGCACAGTGTACGATTTCCAACCAGGCAGTAGTGCTTCATTCTTAAAAAATGGCACTTTGCGTTCACAAAAATTATTCATGAGAATGGCATTGCCAACAATGGCATTTGACAGAGTACAGGTGAAATATTTTGATGGCAACGGTGCAAACATAGGCACACAGGATATTGAACTGGTAGGCACCAATGACATTGGTCAATTTACACCACGTCAACCATTCAGTTATGGTTATCTTAATTTTTTAATGGATTCAAACCAACAACCAGGATCCAGTTTACCAGGAGATTGGAATGTGGGTGGTATACCTTTGGAAATACACGCGGCGCCAAACGTGTTTGTGCAGGTGCGTGTGATCAAAGGCACGCAAGAATATGAGGTAGTGGGCGATTTTACCAGTATCACTGAAACCAATTACACAGACAATCCAGGCAACAGGACCTATGTGATAAATGGTGTCAGCACAGTGCTTCCAAACGGCATAGATACTTTTATAAATTTTGTAGTGAGAGAATGGATCATAAATCCAAACAATCCTGCAAGAGGCACATTCAACATTGGCACAAGTGGTAGCAAACCAACTGTGAATCTAGGAGGATAGTATGTCAGGCACAGGATATTATTCAAAAGACGAAAATCTATACAAAGCACTGCCTACAAGACAGTGGGATGACTACGATTCAGCAGGTTTGCAATGGGACAGTTTTGTACAGTGGGATGAAAATCCAGGAACCAGTGTTGCATTTACCACAGAAATTTTTGATCTAGATGAAAGAAAAACTTTTGCGCCACTTGTGGATATTGATGCAAGTATGCCTGCAAAAGTCACAGTGATCACAGGAGACAGTGTGGACAGTTCTGGTGGCGCCATAGACAGTGCAACCTCAGAAACTTTTATACCCAATCAAACAGGCATTGGCACAAAGACTGCAAGATTTGTGCAATTAACGGTCACAATTGAACAGGACAGTGGGGGTGATGAAATTGGTGAATCTGATACTCCATATATTCGTAAAATTCAACCCAATTTCCAAACACAATTTGCCACACAGCATTTTGACAACGTTGACACATCAACTTTGAGTGGATCCGCAGGACAGAGAACACTGTTTGACGGGTCTTCAAACAATACGCAAGTGATATCTTGCCAGGTACAAATTTTAAATACAACACTGACAGATGACAGTGCAGGACATCCTGCAACACCTGTTATCTATGTTGAAAAAACCAC
>CEON01070444.1_pt1 | contig 11202 bp, 10 predicted proteins | sample 530291 | NCBI WGS metagenome assembly CEON01 (sample SAMEA2619888, study PRJEB7988) | marine metagenome | biome: marine biome (ENVO:00000447); feature: surface water layer (ENVO:00002042); material: "saline water (ENVO:00002010), including plankton (ENVO:xxxxxxxx)" | depth 5 m
AACATTGGTCCGATGGCCAGGTTTATATCTCGACCACCTATTTCAATAGTAACTTTACTTAGAACGCCACCGAAATCGAAAGACCCATTGTATGTTTGATAGCCAGAGGCAACTCCAGACTCAGACAAGATATCAGTACCTGCAAAGACGGTAGTCCCTCCACCAGTTCCTGTAACGTGCATGTAGATTCTATCTTGAGCATCTTGTTTATCGACCTTTATGGAATATGTAACTTCACCACCGTTATCTATGTTTAAATCAGAAATGTCAACCTCTTGATAAAAAGTAGTGCCCATACCATCGACACCCATACGAGATTTGTTATTACCACTGCCTGTAATCATGGCACATTTATCAGTTCCTAATTGACCACAAGAACTGCCACTAGGCATTGTTGCAGGTCCTTGACCACCCCAGTCAACATCCATGTCACCTTCTTTATTTGTAACTACATAGCCATTATCACCGTCTAAAATATCACCAGAGTCTTCATTAGTGACAGTGGTTGTTGTGGTTGTTGTGGTAGTGGTTGTTGTGAAGATAATCTCTGTGCCTTTATCTTCTTCCGTCTTTTCTACTGTAATTTGTTCTTCAATTGTGACGCCTGGAGTGCAAAGCCCTTCAACGTCAGGTAAGCAAGTATTAGCTTTTAAAGAAAAGGGTAGTATTAATACTAAAATTAATACAAACCAAATAAGTATGTCTTCTTTTTTCATACATTAAAACAATAGAAGTCCCGTTGTAATAACAAACAAAGTTTTAAACAAAACAGCATTTTGTGCATCAGTGAACTCTTTAGGTTCGGGTTTGTTAGCTTCAACGTATTCTGTTTTATATTTACTTCCATTTGGAATTTCATCTGGATTATCAGTCCAGTATTGAGCGGCCTCAGCGCCGATAGAACCTCGTGCAGGACACGGGGTCCCAGCATCAGTCATGGCGTCCCAGACACGGGCGTCTTGACATAATATGCTCACGGCGGCAACTTTCATACCATAGGCATACATTGACCGTGATAATTTTAATTTTTGACATAGTTCATCATCAATTACTACGCCTGTGGCTACGCCCACAACATTATTTTGCACACTAGCGCCAACACCCACTTTACAAATATCACTATTATTGTTCATAATTGTCGGAGCATTAGCTGTTGGAGGAGTTGAATTTGTTACTACTGTACTAGATACAGTGTTTGTTTCAGCGTGAGATTTTTTTTGAAAGCCGATTACTAAAACAAATGTAATTAAAATTATAGAACATAACCATGTCCACCATTCTTTTTTCATTTTTAATAATCCACTGTTTTAATTAAAAACTCTTCAATCCACATGATTCTGTCATCCATCTGTAAAATCTTTTCTTTTATCACGGCGATATCTTGTTGCATTTTTGCAACACTATCTGCTTTTCTTTCTACCGCGTTTAAACGCTCGCTCCACATACCCCATGTGACACTTAAAGAGGCTACTATACCTATTAACCAAATCATGTCTTTTTTAGTAAAATCCATTACGCTATCCTCCCTAAGTTTTGATAAAATGCAGCTAAATCAGGATTAGCTATACCTTGTTGTGCGTATGTTGACAAATTAAATTGTGGAAACGCTCCATAATTAAATTGTGGTGCGCCTGGAGTTAATCCTGGAAATGTTGGAAGTCCTGCTATCGGAGGGAAGGGAACAACGGGTGGTTGCGGTGCGCCTGGTGGTGTAACAGGTGGTGGCACTACAGAAGGTATACCTGCTTGTTGATTATCTCCTCCACCTCTGTTTCTATTTAATTCCATTCTAGCGGCTGCAATAGCGTTAACTAAACCTTTGTTTCCTGCTGCCTTTGCAGCTCCTATATCCATTTTTGCTAAATTTTCTAACTCTTGATTTGTTGTAGGTCTAAACCCAAACCCACCTTCTTCAATTGTACCGTAATATTTTTCTGGATTTAGAACTTTTAAGCTTTCAGCTGCACGTGGTCCGAGAGCCTTTAATGCTTCTGTTTGATTCATAAACTCATCAGGAGTTCCGATACCTATACTTTGTAAAAAAGTTAAATCAGGATTATTAGCAAGTTGCATTTGAACGTTCTTTACTAATGGGTCGTCAAGACTAAAAATACCTTCACTAGTTCGATCTAATATATCACCTATTCTTATTCCTGTATCTTCTCCGTCTATCTTTAAAGTGTTGTTTAAAAAAGCACCAGTAAGCTCATTTTGAAAAGGCTCGTCAAAAGTCGGTGGCATTATAGTATTATCTAATTTTGATTGTAATTGAATGTATTCTTTATATTCTTTATTAGTAAAATTATCTATGACTTCTTGAATATTTTTTCCTTCTTCTATTGCCGTTTTGAATTTTTCTAACATAGACTGACCAACAACATCATTTCCAAAAATAGTGCTTGCCATACTCATAATATTGGTAAAAGCGGTTCCGTCTTTTAATATATTTTCTAAACTAAACTTGTATTGTTGACTTGGATCAAAGCCATAACGCTTTTTAAAAAAATCTCCATATATCTGAGGTGCGCTTCTGGCTTGTGATTGAATAACATCTTCCACAAAACTAGGTGTTATATCTTCATCTTCAATTCTATCTCTTGCTTCTCGCTCAGTAACAACAGTAGAACCAGTTCTGTCTCTAAAAGATTGTCTTTTTGCTCTGTCAGCAGCTTTAGATGTATCTAAAGTAACACCCATTTGTTTACCAAAACTTTTATCAGAAATTCTTTCTTCTCTATCTGCTCCATCAAGACTCATAATACCTTTAGGACCCTTGTTTGGTTTGCCTTGCATAGATCCGTGTATATTAGCTTTTACTAATAAGTCTATTTCAGGTTGAGTTACATAAGCTAATTTAGTAGGAGGTGAATCAGGGCCGGACTGCCACTCTCTAGGTGCTGTTACGTTTTCAACTTTTTTATTTAAATAATTTTTAGTCATTATATCACTCTCTGCATAACTTTACGTGCGTTCATAATACCACCTTTTGAGGCAAATGTAATCTCTCTTGGTCCACCAAATAATTGTTTTCCACGGTCCATGATACTTGGGTCGGCTGCCGCTAAGTTTACATTAGCTAATCTAGATGCAGGATTAACTGTTGGTAAATTAAGCGAGGCTTGTGGTTCTTCTTTTGGTACAATAGTGCCAGATGCATCTATATCAGCATTTGGAAATTCTACAGTAATATTTGGTTTATTGTCTCTTTCAAAGTTTTCTATTGTAGTTTCAGTTAGCCTACCTGTAGTTGAAAATACGGCGTTATTGTCTTGAAGTATTCTATTAATACTACCCTCTATTTGTTCAGCTACATCATCTGCAATTGGTTTAATTAATTCGGCAGCAAAATCTTTATCTCTGAAAGCTTGAGATAATATTTGAAATATTTCATCGTTTGTTTTACCACTAAACAATTTATTAGCAATTCGACCACCAAGACCAGCTAAAACCAATGGAGGGCCTGCACCCATAGAACCAGCTTTAGCACCAAGAATACGTCCAAAGGCAGAGACAAACACGTTGTTTTTTTCTAATACCTCTAAATTTAAAGGACCCGTTCCTGGTTTTTTTGGCTGTATTTCTTTTAAATAATTTTTAAAATATTCTACAGTTTCATAACTTTCTCCATAGATGGCTTTTAAAATTTTTTCATTTTCATCAATAAATTTAATTGTCTGTTTTAAATTTAAAACTTTATCACCTTTATCATCTATGACTTTTATAGAATCTAATAAATATTTGGTAACGTCATCTTGAAAAGCCGCAAAAGCAAGATCATCATTCTTCAATAATTCTTTAATTTTAACTATTGAATTAAGAGTTAAATCTTGATTTCTTTTAGCTTCATTAAAAATGTTTGATACAATTTGAGGATTTGTAATATTTATATCTTCAACGTTTGTTAATAAAATATCTTTTCTATGTTTACCTACTTCTAATTTTGTTCTTTTTAAATCTTCTCCTAATTGTGCAACAGTCGCTAAAACACTATCAAGATCTTTAAACTCATCTTGTAACCCTAATTCATTAATTAACTGTCTGTTATTGTTTAGGTATTTATTTAAAGTATTTCTATTTATGTTTCCGTTTGCATCTTTCATTTTATTTATATCAGAGTACAAAGCAATTCTTGCACCTTCGCTTTCTTTACCAATTATTTTTAAATAGTCACCACTTTGAACTCCTCCTTGTTGACCTTTTTTTAATAACTGTTCAAATTTAGTGGCGTCAATAATATCTATTTTTCCTGTCTTGGTATTATATCCTAATACTTTTCCAATCTCAGAATCATAAACATTGTTTTTTATATAATTACTATACCCTAAAGCTACTTGTGCTTTATCCATGTTTTTGGTTGTTACACCCGTTACTAGTGAGTCATCAATAGATTGTAAAAGAGAATTATAGTTATCTATTTTTGTGCGACCAGCCACTGTCGTGCCGTCAGTAGCTCTAATCTCATCATATATTCTTGCTCTTAAATTTAAAATTTCATCAACAGAAAACTTAGCCCCTTTAGCTCCTTTGTCTAATAAACCTAAACCTTCTTGTGCATTATCCCCTAAATACCCTATATCTTTTAATCTAGTGTTTCCTGCTAAATCATAAAATAAATTAGGCACTGAAGACCTGTCTGCAGTTTTATATTGATTAGCAATTATTTCTGCAGCAGTGTCTCCTATGTCAGTAGTGTCAACTTTTGATTTAACTCTGTTCCATAAATTTTTTTCTTGAATCAATAAATCATCAAGAGCGTTTTCAAGTTCTAATTTAAGAATAGACGTTGCATCTTCTATTTTTAAATTAGGACCAAACAAAGCCATTTTTTCTGCAGCTTTTTGTTCCGCCATAGTAATTTTACTTTGTACATAGCCTATTTGATCTTCACTAAATTTATTAAGATAAGTAATAATTTCATCTGCTGTAGCACCTTCTGGAAGCGCTTGTATTTTCTTTGCAAAGATATTTTCAAGATGAATATTTCTAGTTAAGAAATAAGCATCCATAGCGTTTACTAAATCTTTAGATCCTTCTTGTCCTTCTAAAAATAATCTTAATCTTGTAAGTTGTTCATTACTAAAATACTCATCTAACATCCTTGGAAAATTAGTTTGATTTATAGGGTCTCCAAAAAGTTCATCTTTGGTTATTCCATACTTTTCAAAAACTTCCTCTTTTGATAAATTTTTATTTTTTAAATCATTTAATAAAGAGTTAATTTCTGATTCATCTAATTTTGAAAATAAAATATTTCCTGCTATTTTAGTAGATGTAGCGTGTGGTCTAAATACAGTGTTTATACCTCTAGTAAAACCAACTTGAGCATCTAAGGCTTTGAAGGCAGTGGATACAGTTATGGGAGACACATACCCTAATGCTTGTCCCCAAAGTTCAAAATTTACGGGACCGTCATAATCATAAAAAAATCTTTGATCCATTTGTTGACCGACTGCTGCTCCCACTCCACCAGTGGTTGCTAATCCCATTTCTGTGCCACCTAATTTTAACATATTTTTTGGAGTGGCTCCTGCTAAGGAAACACCCATTAAAGGCACTGTTACACCAATCTCTTCTGCTATTCTTCCTGTCACTGCAGATAAAGCTCTGTTTTTATCGTAATCAGTTTCGATGCCTATAGAGTTAAAAAACTCACCAAGTTGCTCACCTCCTAAAAAAGGTTTGTCAGATTTTAATTTTATATTTGTTTCAAATCCTGCTTCATTTAAAATTTTATTCACTCCCTTTTCGCCTAAACCTATAATAAAGTTAGAGAGGTCTACAGGAAGGCCTAAGCCTATTGATATTCCTTTATTTATACCTTGTAGAGCCGCTTTTCCTCCTACAGCTGCTTTATCTACAAGTGTTTCTTGAGATATGTAAAAACTTTGTAAATTTTTATACGCGTTTAATTGTGCAACTTCATCTCCTGAATTAATAGCTTCATCCAAGGACTGATAGAGTTGTAGTTCAACTGCTTTATTATTATTTATTTCTTGCTCTTTATCACCAAGTGTCTCCACTGTTATTTTAGGATCTGGTAATTTTTGTAAAGTTTCTTCAGCCATTATTCATTCCCATATTTTTTCTTATAATAATCTAATTCTTCTTGCATTTTTGGAGTAAATTCTACATTAACGTCGGTGTTTATAATGTCTTTTGCCACGGCAAAAGGATCGCCAAATTTTTCTATAAACCCTTGTTTTGTAAATCCCTCAGCTCCCACTGCCATTTTGTTTATATACTTTATCATTTCTGGATCTCCTCCAGTTTTTTGAAGTTGTAAAAGTTCTTTTGCTATACCGTCTCCGCCTGCTGCTATTGCTGCTTGATACATATCCATGGGTACTTTTCTACCCATCTGTAACTCAAATTTTACTTTATTTAAAATAATGTTTTTAAAAAATTTATCTAATCTTTGTATTCTTAAAATGTTTGTAGACTCGGCCACGCTTAAATCAGGTAAAGTATTTTTTACGTTTCTAACATCAAAGTCAGAGGGAATACCTCTAACTAATAATTCAACAGATGTTAATAACAAACCTCTTTGACCTGTTAAAAACTTAGCGGTTTCTTCATTAATACCAAATATCTCAACAAATCTACCAATCGGTTGACCAATCAAAGGAATAGCTTGACTAGGATCAATCATTTTTAAATCATTTAAAGCTTGAACAGCTCCTCTCACAGCATTTTGATCTTCATCGCTCATGGCAGGTAAGTTTGCATAAGCCTCCACCGCTGCTGCTCTAAATACTTTATAATTAGGGTCATTTTTATCTAAACCGTATACCATATCAATAATATCAATATTACCTTTTTGAACTTGTTCGATATCGTTTAACGCATTTTGATTGTCTATAGAGCCTTTTCTATTTCTATTTATTTTTGCAAACTCACTGTCTAGTTCATTTATTGTGCCAAAATCACCAGTTTTAACAACATCGTCTAATTCACCTGAACTTTGATTCACAAATAAAGCAACTAATCTGTCCAATTCATTTTCTGTTAAAGGTTCTTGTTCAGGATATTGTTCTTTATACATTGTTTTTATTTCTTCTTTTGTATCTAATAATCTATCGCTTGCTAATAAGCTAGAATTAGTAACACCAGGAGGTAATTGTTCAGTTATGTTTTGACCTATCTTTGCAAGAAATTCTGATTCACTGTATACCTCACCATTATATGTGTAAGAAACGTCATTACCTACAATTTTTCGCTCTGCTGTTTTAATTTTTTCTGAAGGCTTTGCATCATCAGGAAGATTTAAAGGATTAAAATAAACAGTTTTTAATTTTACATCTTTGGGTTCAACGGTGGTGTAAATTTCTTTAAATTTTGGATCTGTAAAATACGGAGAGTTTCTATCATTTAAATCCACCTCTATTGTTTCACTATCATCATTTTTATTATAAAAAACTTCAATATTTGGTGCTTTAGGGACATCTGGTTTTACGTCTGTATATGTCTTAAAGAAAAATTTATCTGTGTAGAGAGGAGAGTTAGGGTTGTTCTTATTCACAGTTATGGACGTGCCATTTGTTTTACTATAAAAAGTTTGTGTGTCTGCTTTTACAAAGTCATCATCTGGTTTTTCAAGAGAATAGTTTTTTATAAAATCGGGATCATTATAAATTCTAGAGGCGGCATCAGCTACATTTATGAGGACTGTGTCATCAGCATCTTCCTTATTATAAAATGTTTTAAACTCACCTTTAACAAATTCATTTTGTTTATCTTTAGCTTTTTGTATTTCATCATACGCCATATCAAAAGCTTTTAATTTTAAGCTATTATCAAAATCTTTTTGAGCTGATCTCGCTTTTCTTATAGAGGTTCCTGCTTGTGCAAAGTCAGGTGCAGATGTTTGTAAAGATTGTCCCGCTATATCTAGAGCCCCTCCTAATCCCTCTTGATAAGATTTACCAGACATTAAGCTACCGAAAAATTTTAATAAGGCAGGAGTTAGTATTTCTCTTTTAGAAGGAACCTCTGGTCTACCCAAATCTAAACTTTCTAACAATTGTAATCTGTCAGACATAGTATCTTTTAAATCAGGTAAAGAGGCTTCACCCTTTCCTTGATAACTACCTGGTCTATCTACATATCCTCTTTTAGGTGTGGCTAATCCTGACGTAATACCTACACCACGAGAAGATACTTGACCGCCTCTGTTAAATAGTTTTCTTGTGTAGATGCTCATTAACCCATCAATGCTCCAAGGCCCGTGCCAATAGATCCTATAGCACCTGCCGCTTGTAAGAACGGATTACCTTGAGGCATTGGTGCAATAGTCTGTGTTGCTGTTCCTGCGCCTGGTGTTACTTGTTGTAATGTTTGTGAGCCAAATGCTAGTCTTCTATAAGGCTCCATCATTTGATTTAATTGATTTTGATATTGTGTTCCTAATTGTGTTTGCGCTAATTGCTGCTGTAGACCACCAATACCTAAAAGTTGACTGACATCTTGTTGTCCAAGCTGTTGTGTTTGTGCACCTAGTCCTGCCATAGTGCTACCAATACCGCTTGTTAATTTACCGATATTAGCAAAGCCTGCTGCTTGTTGTGCTCTTTGTTGATTAGCGGCGTTTGCTGCAGCTTGTGCTTGTTGAAAGTTTCTAGATAAGTCTTCAAAAATTCTTCTTGATCGTAGGTCTTGTGCACTTCTTGCTAGCTCTGATTGTTGAATACCAAATCTACTACCTCCAAATGCACCAGCTTTAACTGCTTGACCAGCTAATTGATTTTCTGCTAAAGCAGCTTGTCTATCTATTTCTTTAACAGCTTCTTGCGTTACCGCTTGCTGATAAGGATCCATGAATTGTTGAACTCTAGAGGGATCAAAGTTCATCTGTCTTAGTGCATCTGCTCCTGCAGCTGCTGATCCTAGGCCCGCGGTCTGTGCTGCTTGACCTGCTTGTATGAAAGGTTGAAACGCTCCAATGCCTTGAAAGGCAAGATTCATTGCCGCTTCTTGTGTCGGACTAAATCCTGCTACCTGTTGCTGTGGTATTGTCTGCGGTAATTGCAGAAGACCTTGAGCTTGCTGCGTTCCAAATAAAGTGTTTAATAATTCTTGTTGTCTGTCACTGATATACTCAGGGACCTTAGTAGTTACGATTTGTTCTTGTGTTGCCATTATGCTGCCCCCTCTAGTCTATCCATCAATTCGTACATTCTCTTTGCGCCTTCGCGACGGTCTCCTCCGCCTGCACCCCTGACTGCTTTAGCCGTCATGACAAATTCTCCGTCGCTTAGCATTGCGGGGATGTCATCACTTGTTTCGGTCCCTGGACCAAGAGACATGCCCCCTTGTCGTAAATCTGTTACTCCTCCACCTTTAGCCATGCCTTGTTGTGGAAATAAGACATCACTCGTTGGGAATATTTGTGTGTCCACTCTACGTGGTGTAAAATCCTGTGGCTCTGTTCCCTCTGGTTCAGTTAACTTAATTAATGCAGCTATACCCGCTGTTCCTAAACCAAATAACTTAGCAGCGTCTCCTATGCTCATGCCTCCTAAAACTGCGTTCTTAGCTTTTGCTGCTTTCTCAAGTTGACCGAGTGCAAATTCTTCTGCAGCTTCTTCACTAAATCCTTCTGCTATTGCTTCTGCTTTTAAATCTGCTCCTTCTTTTAATAAATCTGCTGTGGTTTTATCTGCTCCTGTCCCTCTAAAATCAAACTTACCTAGTAACCCACCTTTATCTGCGTCTCCTAAGAAAAATTTAGATATACCGCCTTTGTCAAATATTTCTCCAATAGTCATGGGATCTATTTTTCCACCCAGTCCACCTGATAAAAACTCTCTACCAAAACCACCACCTAATCCTTTTATACCTGGGCTTCTAAATCCACCGAGTCCACCTGATATAGCTCCACTCACTCCACTACCGATACCACCAGCAATAGCTCCTAAGAAAGGATTACCAGTTGCAAGTCCTACGATGGGACCTAAGTATTGTTCTAAGTCACCTGGTATTGCTTTTCTAATACCTTTAACAATCTTTTTTAAGAAGAACTCTGGTTGACCTGTAACAGGGTTAATAGAGTTTAATTCATTACCAACAATGTATCGACCGGGTTCTATGCCCATGTCTACCATTGTCTTAAATAATCTTTTCTTCAATACAGGGTTTCTATCTAATACTTCCATCGGCACAACAGTTTCACCCTCTGCTGCATGCACCATGTATGTATCTTCGAAACGTCCAAGTCCTCCGAGTGAGGATACGAAATTTTTAAATTGGTTTAGTGACTCAAGTCCCTGCATAATATTATGTTGTATCTCCAAATATATCTAAGCTATTAACTTTGATAGCGACATCTCTTTTGATGTGTTTTTCTTCTGTGGAAGTTGCAGGGTTCTCGACGTCCGCCAATGCTTCTTTTTCATCAACGTATTCTTGTCCTGTTTGCGTATTAGTAATAGTAATCTTAGTTTCGACAGGTAAGATTTCAATACCCTTACCCGCTAATACGGTTTCATCTTTTTTTATACCCATTTTCCCATCCTTTTGCAATATAATAGTTTTAACATTTCCATCTCTTTCTAGCCTGTCTTAACCTTGAATTAGGGTCTTTTGCGGCCTTAGGAAACTTTTTCATTTGTCCTGCACTTCTTGCACAAAACGATTTTCTTCTTTTTGCTGCCTTACTACCTGGTTTAACTTTACCTGTAACAGCAGTCTTTAACTTAGAACCAGGATTATCTCTACGATATTTAGCAACACCGGCAGCAGTCATGCCTGCTCCTTTGTCCGTGGCTCTAAAATACTTTTTAGTTTTTGGTGGTTGTTTATCTCTTTTTCTTGCCATGTTTTTTTCTTATTGCTTCTTTTGCTCTTTTTGCAATTCTTGCCTGTTCTGTTTTACCAGCGACTTTACTTCTTTGCTCAACCACAGTAAGTATTTGAATTTTTCTAGCAAACGGTTTATTAATTTTTTTGACTTTAGCAACGGTACGCCTCGCGTCAGCAGGGGTTGCGTATTTAATAGACACAGTATCTTTTGGGTTTTCATCTGTATATAATCTCCTACCACTACCTTTAGGCTTCTTTCCAGTTCCTTTTTTAGGATCTTTTCTTTTTACCATTTTTCATTACGCTTTGTAAAACTTTAGCTTGTCCAGCATGAGCCTTTGAAGCTTTTTTAAGAGCGCTAATTACTTTTTTTATTTTTCTACGTTTTTTTGCGAGTGCCACTTT
>CEON01051603.1_pt1 | contig 11192 bp, 1 predicted proteins | sample 530291 | NCBI WGS metagenome assembly CEON01 (sample SAMEA2619888, study PRJEB7988) | marine metagenome | biome: marine biome (ENVO:00000447); feature: surface water layer (ENVO:00002042); material: "saline water (ENVO:00002010), including plankton (ENVO:xxxxxxxx)" | depth 5 m
AAGACTAACCTAAATGTAAATCCTTATTACGAGGACTTTGACGCGAACAAGAATTTTTATAAGATTCTATTCCGTCCTGGTTACTCTATTCAAAGTAGAGAACTAACTCAATTACAATCAACTCTGCAAAATCAGATTGAGAGTTTTGGTAGATACGCATTTAAACAGGGAGAACTTGTTATCCCTGGAGAAGTTGGTCTAAACACAAAATTAGACTATGTTAAGTTGTCTTCTGTATCTGAAGTCGCTGTATCCGAAGGCGATGATATTGTTTACAAAAAGTATGATATTACCCAACTAATTGGTCAACAGTTAATTGGTTTAACTTCTGGTGTTAAAGCAACTGTACTCTCCTCCAAATTAGCAACAGAAACTACTGCAGATACTCTGTTTGTTAATTACATTAATAGTGGCAACTCCAACACAGAACCCACTTTCCGTCAAGGTGAAACTCTAGAAGTTGTTGATGGTGTTAACACTCCACTTCTAGTTGTTGGTACAGACGGTAGTGTTTTGCCTACTAGTATTGAAATTACAAATCCCGACACTGAAGAAGTAACTTCTTTAGAAAGTCCTGCAATGGGATTTGGTTCTGCTGTAAAAGTAGAAGAAGGTATTTACTTTGTCAATGGTTTCTTTGTTCGTTGTGACGAAGAATTGTTAGTCATTGACGAATACTATGATAAACCATCTGCAAAAGTTGGTTTTACAATTAAAGAAGATATTGTAACTCCAGAAGAGGATGCTTCTTTATATGATAATTCTATTGGTTCTGCAAACTACACAGCTCCTGGCGCACATAGACTCAAGATTTCTCTAGAGTTGAAAGAGTTTGCTCTAAATGCAATTACCGATAAGAATTTTATTCAATTACTTACTGTTTCTAGAGGACAGGTACAGAGCAAAGTAAGTTCTACAGACTTTAGTGTACTAGAGCAAACTCTAGCACGTAGAACTTATGATGAATCTGGTGATTACGTTGTAGACAATTTTGATCTAGACATCAGAGAGTGGGCACAAAAAGACGGCAATAGAGGTCTTTATGCTGCTGACGAATTTGGTCTTTACAATGGATACAATGCAAGTGAAGCCTCCAGAAAAATGGTTGCTAGCATTGGTCCTGGTAAGGCATATGTTAAGGGATATGAAATTGTCAATAAAGAGACAAAATATATTGAGATTAATAAAGCAAGAGAAAGTCTTGAAACTCAAAATGTAACATTGAAATCTAGAGGTCTTCCCTCTTTCAGTATTACGAATGTTTTTGGTGCTCCACCACTAAACAAGGAAGGATCTGACCTTACTGCATATCCAGATGTATTCTTATATTCCACATTTAACGATGGATCTATTGGTCTGAATAATACTGAACTATCTACCGATCATAGACAAACTATTAGTAGAAGAGGTATTAATTTTGGTCCTAATGATGGCATTAAAACCATCACTCTACAAATCACCAACACAACCAATCTTATCGGTTCTGTTACTGACGCAACATTAGAGACGACTTACGCAAGATTATACTATATTAAGACTAGAACAGATCAGGGAACTCCATCTGCTACAGGTTCATTTAGAACTCTATCATTTGCAACAACAAACAAACCACTAATTAACCCATCAACATCTGTTCAATTCTTGGAATTGACTGTTGTTGGACCTAAGAATGAATTAGAGTCTCTACTCATTGATAATGACCTTTCGGATAACCAATATAATAGAAGCATCTATTTGACAGAAGCAGATGCTTCTTCTGACAATAATGAGTTTGGATTTATTGTTGACTATTCACCAACAATTACTCCTGTAATTGGTAAGGTAAAACCAAGTAATTTCTTCCTCAAGAAGAGAGGATCTGGATTTAATTCTGATTCTGATATCGTTCTTTCTAGAGGTCGTCTTGCTGCAGGAACTTCTGCTTATAATACTACTTTTGGATTCTCTTATTTTGATCCTCAGTTCTTCACTAAGATTATTCTAGAATCCATTCCATCAGGATCAAATGCATTTGACGAAGGTAATTATGTATTTGGTATTGATAGTGGAGCTTACGGTGTTGTAGAAGGACCTGCAAATGGTGTATATACCACTGGAAATATTTTATTCATTAAGACTCTTTCTGGAGAGTTTAGACAAGGTGAGACTATCCAAGACGAGAATGGCAATACTGTAAGAATTGCTAGAGAAAATACTATTTCTCACTTCGTCATTCCAAACAGAGGACTTGGATATGCTGATGGTGCTACACTATTAATCAATGGTCTAGAATATGACAGTTCAAAGATTGGTCTATCTAGGACTGTTGATGGTAAAATTTACAAAGCACAAGTTCTTAATAGATCTGCAGTAACCGTTGAATATTCCCAACCACCTGCTGTTACGGTTCAGCAACCAGCTGGTGCTGGTAATCCAAACTCTGGTGCTGCCATTGTACCAGTTCTATTCAGAAATACTGTAACAACTTATACACCAAGAAACGTCAAATCTCTTGGTTGTTCTTATGGTGCTGGTAACGAGAACGTATTCAGTGCAGATGTTGTTGTTGACGATCAAGCATATTCAGAGATTAAATCCGTAACTGATTTCACTTTCTTTGGAAGTCAGGGATCTATGTTCATTGAATCTACAAGTTTTAGTGCTGATGCATCTAATTTTGTACAGCAAGGAGATCTTGTTCAATTCTCTGATGATAACAATAATTTAGTAAGAGCAATTGTACAATATGCAACTATCCAGAGTGGTGCATATAAGACAAGAATTTACTTAGATACTGCACTTCCTGGTCCCGTAACCAATACAAGTATTGTTAGGTTACGTCCTATTGTAGAAAACTCTACTAGTGGAACATTACTTTATAACACAGGAAGCAAGCAAGTATCTCGTATTTCTGCTGGTGGTGATGATACACAGATCAAGTATTACTTCCGTAGAGATTTTGTAACCACAGCATCTACTGGTGGTGGTATTATTACATTTGCGGCACAATTGCCATTTGGAACTCAAAGATTTGCTAGATTTTCAGAAGAAAATTATATGATTACCGTTCTTGATCCTGGTGATGCACCAGATCTAGATGAAGGTGATATCGTATATGTTTCTGAAGATGCTGTTGAAATTTCTTCTGCTACAGACACTGCTAGTGGTTTGACCTCTGGTAGCATCAGTCTTCAGTTACCAACAACTTACTTTGGAACTATTCCTGCCAATGGAACATATCCAAAACTTAAGTTGACTGCAACTCTGGAAGTATCTAATGCAAAACCAAGACTTAAGACAGTTGTAAGAAATAAGAGAATCGTCATTACATCTGCTGGTGATCGCATTGTACCACTCAGAGGTTTAGACTATGATAGTGAAGCAGTAGAAATTCTCTCTTATGCAGACGCATTTAAACTTAAGTATGTTTATGAAGGAACTTCTTCTCAACCACCCGAGGTAGATACATCTGGTAATCTAATTTCTGGTACTGATGTTACTTCTAGATATACATTTGACAATGGTCAAAGAGACACAATCTACGACGTTTCACGTATTGTTCTAAAACCAGGATTTGAACAAACTACAGGACAACTAGTTATTGCATTTGATTACTTTGAACATTCCCAGGGTGACTTCTGCACGATTGACAGTTATTTACATGAAGCAGGTGTTTCTGAAGATGAGATTCCCGATTTCAATTCTTCTGTTCTTGGTATCGTTCAACTTAAGAACGTTATTGACTTTAGACCTAAGGTAGATAGCACTGCTATTATCCCAGGTTTCTTGGATAAGTCTACTCTTGAGGTTACTCAAGGATCGTTTGCTGGATCTGGAGCAGTTGTTTCTTCCACCCCAGCGCCAGATAAGAATCTGGAATATACCTTCTCCTTTAGTCAAGTTCAATACCTAGATCGTATTGATGGCATTTTCTTGGATAAGAAGGGTCAGTTTGTTGTTAAAGAAGGTAATTCTTCACTCAACCCATCTAAACCAGAACCAATTGAAGATGCAGTTGCTCTATTCTATGCTTATATTCCTGCATTCACTAAAACTAGCAAAGATGTAAGACTTACCAGTGTAGATAATCGTCGTTATACGATGCGCGACATTGGTAAATTAGAGAAGCGTGTTGAGCGTCTTGAGTATTATACCACACTCAGCATTCTAGAGCAGCAAGCTCTTAACATGCAAGTTAAGGATGAAATTGGACTTGATAGATTCAAGTCTGGATTCTTTGTTGATAACTTTGAGGCACATCGTGTTGGCAATCTCAAGTCTCTTGATTATCTCTGTGCTGTAGATCCACAGCAATCTGTATTGCGTCCACAATCTAAAGAAGATTCTATTGATCTGGTTGAAGTTAATGTAAGAGAAGATCAAAGAGCAGTTTCTGGTTATAAGAAATCTGGACATATGGTAACTCTACCATACAGTTCTTTGAAACTACTAGGAAATGATTTTGCATCTTCTACTATCAACCCAAATCCATTCGTAGTTCTTCAGTATGTTGGAGATGGTGCTGTTTCTCCTAACGTTGATCATTGGTATGATGATAGTATTGAACCAGTTGTTGTTGATACAAACACTGACTTGTATAATATTTTCTTAGCAAAAGAAGATACTAAAGAAGCATACTCCAGTCTACATAATTCTTTCGTTGTTAACTGGGTTGGTGCATCTAGTTCTTTCACTTCCATTAATTCTCTTGGTGGAGTAAACAGTCAAGTTGCAAATACATCTGTCCAAGCTGCATCTGTAGGTAGTTCTTCTAACATTAGTCCTCAGAATAATGAAGTTGGTAAAGGTATTGCGACTAAGAATGTAAACGGTAGACAAATCTCCACAGCACTTTCTTTCTTCGCAAGAAGTATTCCTATCAAGTTTACTATTGGAAGAATGAAGCCAAACACAAGAATTTATGTATTCTTGGAAGGTAGAAACATTGGTCGCTGGGTCAATCCAGACTTAAGGTTTAGTGGAATTGCAGGTAACTCCCCATCTGCATTTAATGGAGAAGTAATTACCGATGAATATGGTAATGCAAGTGGTACTATTATTCTTCCTGCTGGTTATGCACCGAGTGAAAATGCTACTTGGACGGGTGATGTAGATACAGTATCTTACGATAAAGATTCTGAAGAATTAAACTTCACTGCTGGTATTCTAACATTCAGATTTACTACTAGCAGCAGCAATGCTGCTAAAGAAGAAGTTGAAAGTTACACTGAAGTAAAATACTATGCTACTGGTGCTCTTCCAGAAAATCCTGCTAGCATTGTATCAACAAAACCATCCTACTTCAAGTCTAATGAAGGTGTTCAGTTAATTGAAAGCAATACTGATAATCCTGTAAGACCCAATCCTCTTGCACAAACTTTCAAAGTTGAAAACTTTGATGGTGGTTGTTTTGTAACTGGTGTTGACATGTTCTTCAATACCAAGAGCACTAACATTCCAGTCAAAGCATATATTACTAACGTAGATGCTGAAAAACCAGGCAAAAATATTATTCCTGGTTCTGAAAAGACACTATCTCCAAACACTTTCCTTAAGTGTTTTGCAAGTGGCAACATGGCAGTTTACAAGGGAGAAAGTGTAACAGGTGCTTCCTCTTCTGCGTCTGGTCCCATTCTACAAATTTTTGATAAAAACAATGTAGAACTGGTCGCGACTGCATCTGGTAAGTATAGTCTAACTAACGAGCAAGTTTACACAGTTGTATTAAGCAACCACAATGGTAAATCGTTTGTTCAAAACGAAGATCTAATTATTCCTTCTGTTACTGAAGCGAATGCAAAAGATGGTACAGATTTTGTTCTTGCTATTGCAAAAGATAGTGGTAAACTATCTGGTTTGAGAATTACTAATCCTGGTCTCAACTATGATAGTGCAATTCTAACCATTGAGAGTCCACAACTCCCTGGTGGATCTACTGCTACTGCAAGTATTGAGGTTTCTGGTGGTAAGATTTATAATGCAGAAGTTTCTCTACCTGGATTTGGATATACAGAAGCACCTTCTGTTGTCGTCAGAGGCGTCGGCAATGGCGCTGGAGGATGCGAAATCCAAACGTTCATTGAGATCAACACTCCAGCGGTTAGAATGGGCGTAGCGACCGATCAAGAGGGAGTTACACAATCCACAACCCCAACACATTTCGCGTTTGATTATCCTGTATATCTACAGAATGACACCGAGTATGCTCTAGTTGTTGAGACAGATTCTATTGATTACAAGATATGGTCTTCTAAACTTGGAGAGACTGATATTGCTACCAGCACGGTAATTACTACACAACCATCTCTAGGTTCTGTTTATCGTTCTCAAAATACGGAGAGTTGGACCGAAGATATCTTTGAAGACCTTAAGTTTAAACTCTATCGTGCTGAGTTTGATATTACAAAACCAGCTACACTAGAACTGAAAAATGGTGGACTTGGATATGAATTACTGGATAGCAACCCATTTGAAACTAATGCTAGTGCAAACACTAATTCTACATCTAAACTCTTTAAGAACAACAACTCTATTCTTAAAGTCAATCATAGAGACCATGGATTTGAAGATGGAGGAAATTCATATGTATTCTATAGAACTGCTTTAGAAACAGGTGGTATTACATCTTCTATTCTAAACAGCACTCTATTCCAAGTTACAAACTCTGGTATTGATACTTACAATATCACATCTACTTCCAGAGCAGCAGGTAATTCTATTGGTGGAGGAGATCAAGTTTATGCTTCTCACAACAGAAAGTTTGAAACTCTATATCCACAAATTCATTATCTAACATTTACTGGAACAAAACTGGATACTTCAGTTAAAACTACTAACATTATTCCTGTAGATTCCAATACTACAAACTATACATCATATTCACAAAGCGAATATGAAAGAACGTTCCTTAATGAACCACATTACTTTACTAATCAGAAATTAGTTGCATCTGATATTAACGAAACTCTCAACTCAATGAGTGAGTCTCTAAGATATAAGATGGATCTTTCTTCTACGGTAAGTTATCTCTCACCAATTATTGATCTTTCTAGTGCTACTGTCAAAACTATAAGCAATAGAATTGAAAATCCAGTGGGAACAGAAGACAGATATGGTAGAAGAGATCAAATTATTGAGTTCTATCCTGTATATTCTTTCTCCTTAACTGGACAGCAAACAACAGAGATTCAGGCAGGTCAGACTATTAAAGGTCAGACCACTAAGACAACTGGCACAATCGCAAGAGTTGATGGTGCTACTGTATATGTAAGAGTTAAGACAAGTCAGTTCTTCCAAAAAGGAGAGACGGTAGATCTTGCAAATCAACCTGCTTTGACTGCTGTTAGTGTTGACTCTAATCCAACACAGATCTTCTTCAGTATTGATGATGCTGCAACTATTGTAGCACGTAATCCATCTGTTATCTTAGAAACATATGACAACAGAATTACAGGTAAGACAACTATCTGGAATAGTCAAACACAAAAACTAACTCTAAAGGTTGATGTCAATCCAATCAATGATGACTTCAATGGAAGAATTATTGATAATGTTTTGTATAGCAGAAACGCTGTAACCACAGATCAATTACAGGACATCTTCCGTGTAGGAGATTTTGTCAAGTACCCAGATCAACCAAATGATCAGGCGTCGTATCTTGAAGTTGGTAAAGTAACTTATGCAAATGGTATTGACTTTGTTGCTGAAGATACATCCAAGAACAGTTCTTCTGTTGCTAAGTATGTAACTAAAGAAGTGGCAATTCAAAGTCCTGCCACTGCAATTGATGTACATCTCCTTGCAAATGTTAAGGATATCGCTAACTTGAAAGTTCTATACAGAATCAAGAAAGCATCCAGTCAGGAAGATATTGAAAACATTGATTGGGTATACTTCAATACAAATGGAGAACCAGATACATTTGAAGTTGCTACACCAGAGAACAGTATTTCTAGTGTTGTTGAGAAGCAATCTTCTTACCAAGACCTGAAGTTCAGTGTAGCAGATCTACCAGAATTCTCATCCTTCTCTATCAAAGTTGTGATGACTGGTGACGATCCTGCATATGTTCCTAAGGTACAAGACATCAGAGCAGTTGCTGCATTCTAATTCCGCGCATGAGTTATATCAAAGTTGAAGGGCATGATGGTCTTGTCAGAGACGAGACCACAGGTGCCATCTTGAATTTGGACGATTCTGCTATTGAAGCAAGACGTAAATCTAAACAGTTGGGTTCCGCGTTAGAGGACATAAATAAATTGAAGAATGATGTCTCTGAGATCAAGTCCTTACTAAGAGAGCTAATCCAAAATGCCAGCAATTAATGTAGCAAGAAGCGATACCTTTGAACAGCAGAGGTTAAAAATTAATGAAATTGGTGCCAATCTTTTCCAGATTAGTTCTGGTGGAACCGATCTATCTACTGGTAATCTTAGGTTAGGTGATGGAACAAAAAATGCTCCGTCACTAGCGTTTACATCTGATGCAACTCTCGGTATTTTTAAATCTGCTCTCGGAACATTTGGATTTGTTTCTGGTAGCAAAAAAATCTTTGATGCATCATTATCAAATATTGTATCATTCAAAGACTTTATTGTAAGAAAACAGTCTTTGAATCAAGGTGGTTTAAGTATCACCAATAATGGTACTGGATATGATGGTGGACAATACAGTGACATTCCCTTAATTGGTGGTAGTGGTGATAATGCAACTGTAACTGTTGATGTTGCAGGATTCCAAGGTACTGTAGTTAATACAGGAACCAGATATGTTCCTGGAAACTATGCAAGTATTTTTCTAGTTGGTGGCACTGGATCTGGAGCTCAGGCAACATTTACTGTTGATGCTTTAGAGGGCGACATCACAAACGCTGGTAGTGCATATGTTCCTGGCAGTTATACAAATGTACCATTACAAGGAGGTAGTGGTTCTGGAGCACAAGCAACATTAAACATCACTGGTACTTCTACAATTTCTGGTAGCATTACTAACGGTGGTACTGGCGGAACAGATAATACATATCCATTTGTACAATTACACAGTTCGCCTGCACAGACGTTTGTTGTTACAGCTATTGCAAACCCAAATGCTGGGCAAGCAGGACAACCAAACGCCATTTATGTAATTGATGGTGTTACACAACCAACATTAAACCTTGTCCCAGGAAACACGTATGTGTTTGACATGTCGGACCCTTCTCTACAGGGTGCTAACCCAGGAAATCCTTCAAGTGAGCATAGAATTGGTTTCCAAACAGCAGCGGGTGGCGCATTAGATTCTCAGATCTATACATTCTACACGAGAGGAAATGCTGGTCAAGCAGGTTCTTTCTCTGATCTAATTATTAAACCAAATGCACCTGTTGGTGTTCAAATTAGATATGATTGTGCTAACCACCCAAACATGGGTCCTGCTGGTGGTAACATTAACGTTAATGCTGGTGCTCAAGGAAACTTTGGTACTGGTGCATATGCAGACTTAACAGTCTCTGGTGGAGCTGTCACTTCACTAAGTTTTGTTGATGAGGGAACAGGATACAGAGCAGGAGATACGCTTTACGTTAAATCATCTGATGTTGGTGGTAATAGTGGATTTTTATATACTATCAGCAATGTAGTATTCACAGGTACAGTAAACACCGTTGATGTTACCACACAAGGTATTGACTATAACTTGAATGATGTACTTACTATCAATGATAGTGATGTTGGTGGTGGCGGAGGTAGTGGATTCCAGTTTACCGTAAATACAGATCCTGGTCGTGTATCTGATCTAGAATTTGATGCTTATGGTACAGGATATGTTGCTACCGACTTACTAGAACTACCAAAAGCAGTTGCCAATATTTCAACTTATGCTCCTGGTCAAACAGCAACACAAGCATCTAATGCAACTGCTGGAGATCCTGTTTTAATTATTGCAGATACTTCTGGTTTAGAAGTTGGAATGTATTGCTTCACCAGTGGAGGTGATATAGGTACTCTGGATAACACTGCGGTAATTCAAAGCATTGATAGCGCAACACAAATTACGATGAACACTGGAGCAACTGGTTCTGGTGCTATCAATGTATACTTTGTATCTCAAGATCTTAATAACATCACTGTTGCAAGTACAGCAGGAATTGCTATTGGAGATACCATTGAAAAAGTTTCTGGTACTGGTGTACTTGCAGATAACACAACTGTTGGTGACGTTCTCAACGCTACAACAATTCAATTATCTACACAACCAACATCTCCTGGTCCTATTGTAGTAAACTTTGTTCCACCTTTTGGTGATCCAACTACAGATTTCCAATATCGTGTTGATACATTAGGTGTTGTTGAAAGTGTAACTCTTGCTGATGAAGGAAATGGTTATGCAGTAGATGATGTTCTCACTATTCAAGCAGAACTTTTAACTCAACCAAATATCTTTACGGTTCTTTCTAGAGCAGTACAAGAAATTTCATTTACACAGACTATTGCAGATTCAGTTTTAGCAGTTGGTGATTCAATTAAAGTTAGAGATGGTGCTGTAAGTAATGTTAGCACAGTAAGTGCTCCAACTATCACACCCACAATAACTGGACCTCTTTCTGGTACTACTACCTCAGGCAATACCACTATTACTGGTCTCTCTAGTACAACAGGAATTAGTGTTGGCGATTTTGTTCAGGAAGTATCTACTAGTGGAAATATTGATCCTCTAGCAAAAATTGCATCTATTACAAATAGCACAACTGTTGTAATGGATCTACCTGCTTTAGCAAGTAACACTATTGATTTAAACTTCACCAGTGATGAAGCAGGAACTTTTACAGGAGTAGCAACTACTGGCGGAACTGGTACTGGACTAACGTTAGATATTGAAAGAAGTAGTCAGGGTGATATTCTCACAATTCAAGTAAATAATCCTGGTGGAGAATATACACAAAGTGATGCAATTACTGTTGCTGGTAATTTAATTGGTGGTACTTCTCCAACACACGACCTCTCTTTAACTGCAGACTCTGTAAGTTCTACGGATGATTTAGAAATTGTTGAAAGAATTACTGCAGGTGGTAATATTTCTAGTGTTACCGTATTAACTGGTGGTGCATCTGTTGCAGCTGGTGATAGCATAATCAAAGTCGGAACAACAACTCCAGTTTATACAGTAGACGTTGCTGGAACATCAGACTCAAGATTCTATATTGATCTTGGAGATGGTAACGGATCTCAAAAGACTCC
>CEON01036452.1_pt1 | contig 11190 bp, 6 predicted proteins | sample 530291 | NCBI WGS metagenome assembly CEON01 (sample SAMEA2619888, study PRJEB7988) | marine metagenome | biome: marine biome (ENVO:00000447); feature: surface water layer (ENVO:00002042); material: "saline water (ENVO:00002010), including plankton (ENVO:xxxxxxxx)" | depth 5 m
GACAGTTCTATTTTCAGTTCCTTCTTGTGCTGTAATATCACCAATTAAAGTATGTCCTACATTACAGCTTTGAATGTAGTCATAGGTAATCATGTGCCAGTTATCACTACCTTTTTGCATATAAAAAGACTTAGCTTGTTTTAATAAAGTAGATTGAGCTGCTGTTAAATCCCAACGAACTCTCCAGTCTTTAGTAACAGAACCTGCATAAAAGAAAAATAAATCTTTCACAGTAACACTACTAGCTAAAGTATCGTTTGCAACATAATTAGTTCCTCCATAAGAGAAAGCTACTGCTGTTTTTATAGTTACAGTATCTCCAAGACTAAAATTAGAAATATTTTCAGAAGTGTAACTCGGATTATGCTCATAACTTCCATCATAGTTTTTGCACTCTACTAATTTGCCTTTTACTGTATAATCTAAAGGTATAATAGTTGTTTCGTCAGCACTAATTGTTTGTCGTGTAGCTACCCATGCGGTATCTAGTAATTTATGAGAAGAACCCCAGTAGTCTCCTCCAAGATTATTTCCATAAGTGCTATGTTGTAGCATAAATCCTTTTGAAGTATCATTTGCTTGGTCAAAAAACATCTTAGACGTCTTTTGATCTGCTGTTCCTGCGTGAAACTCCCCTCTAATTTCTTGAGGACTTGTGTAAGAAAAATGTTGTTCATGAACTATTCCAGCAGGGTTTGTAGTAGGATTTGTAGCATTAGTTCGAACTAAGTCTGAGCCTTTTAACTGTCCTGATACCTCTAACATATGTCTGTGTTCTTCTGATGTATATTCTATCTGTCCTCCAATTACTCCACCAATAGTGGCAATGCCCGCAGTATCATTGTAAGAAGTATTATTACTATTATAAGATACAGTCGCGGTAGTGGCGTTATTAGTACCGCCTATAACAGTACCTGCATCTGCTCTTCCATAGCAAACAAGATCAGTATTATCATCTGAGTTTGTACTTCTTGCGGTTTCGTCAATTTCATCAAGACATATAGTAGATTTTTCATCTACTCCTATATTTAAAATTCCATGAATAGGTCCTTCACAAATAGCCTCTCCTACAAACACATCTGAAGGATCGTCTTTTGCAGTATCTGCAAATATAGGGTTTCCTGCAGTTCTTCGTACTCCATAAATTAAAGGTATATATTTTGCTTGTAAATTAAGATTTAAGTCTGCTTCTCTATCTACTTCTACTTCATACTCTTCCATATTAAACTTTTTCTTAAACCACTTCTTTTTATACCAAGTACGAGTTCTGGTTTCCATTGCTTGATACACGGCTGTAACATCTACAGCACGATCAGCATGTATAAACCCCATATCAAGAGCGTATTCTGGTCGAATAGTGGCATCTGAGTTAGGATCATCTTTCTCGTTCAAAGCTCGATGAAAATCATCAGAACTTAATCTTCCTCTTACTTGTTTAAAGTCGCCCCAATTACTTTTCATTCCCCAGCTAAGTCTTGCAGGTTTACCAGGATCATTGCTGTAATTTGCAGAAGTTATAATACCTGCAAAAACACAAAGAGGAGTTCCAATAAAAGTAGAAGGATCATCCGCCCCTAGAAAAACCTTATAGATAGTGACCTTTCTATTTATAAAGTTTGTCGATTGAGTTTCGGACAGTATGGTATTTAATTCTGAACTATCTAAGAATATAGTTCCAGTAACTGAAGATTCTGTAACTATAGAAGTTGCTTTTTCTCCTATTGCGAGAGTCGCAGAGTTTCCGTTATTTTGAATTTTTAATATACGATAATTGTTGGAGGTATTATTACCTGTAGAAAAAGTTATAGTATCATCTTCTTGAAATCCTGCATCAAGAAAGTTTTCGCCTGGAGCTGGATTAGATAACGTTATAGTGTTTCCACTTATAGTCCAGGTTGCAGGAATAGAAATAGCTGCTGTGGTAGCATCTAAAGTTAGATTCATGCTAGAAATTTTTAGTGCTGCAGATTCTGTAATATTTCCAATATTAGTTACTTTATTTGCAACATAAACCTGTGACCCGTTTGAGTTACCTTCTAGATCCGTAGTTCCATCATCAAAAGAGATATTGTAGGCACCATCAGTTATATACGCATACTTTGAGGCATCCGTATCAATCTTAACAATATCATTTGTACTAGGAATAACTCTTGGTCTTTCAAACTTGATTAAGTGTGCATAAACAAAAGGATCATTATTTTCTAGTGCTGTTCTTAATACGCTATTAGTAATTCTAGGCATTTGCTTCCACCAACTTCAGTCCAAACTTGTAAAGATTATCTGTATTTAAGTTATACTCTAACACGTCTCCGCTCATTATCACGCGAATCTCAGGACTTGCAAAGTTAACAGTTGCATTGTTTGCTACAGCTCTACTTAAATATGGATGAATCCATAAGCGTCGTTCAGCCGCTCCAGGTTGTGTACCCTTATAGTTGTTTGTAGTTTCGACTCGAATTACTCTGTATGCTTTTGTGTGCAAAGAGTCAGTAGAGTCTGTAAGTGTAAACATATCTCCGGGTCGAGGATTTGTTGTCGCACTTGAACTTGCATTATCAATTAATAGTGTCTGAGAACCTGCTGCATGCGCTCCGTTAACTGCAATAGTATTGCCAGTTACTTGAGTTTCCCATCCTGAGTTTCTCATAGTTTGATACTGAGGCAACCGTACTTTAAAAGGGTTTAGTCTTCCATGATAAAGTAAAAAATTGTAGACAGGCTCAAACTCGTCCCGAGTCATTGGATTATAAGTTATATTTATATCCCAGACTTGACCTGCAATTCTTCTAGTAACTACTCTATTTGAGTTAGTTTTTGACACTTGCGTAGGGGCTTTAGAGCTAAACTTTACAGAGGCAAAACCCGGCCCAGTAGTTGCACCAGTATTGGAACTACTAGATTCTCCTGCATCCGCTATATAAATATTCGGATCAGGTAGTACGTTTAAAAAATCAGTAAAAGCTGACATTTACACTACTCCTTCTTCTGTTTGTAAGCCTAGCGTATCTACGCTTTCTAAAAATTGTTCTCCCGAGTTGTTTGCTGCTTCTCTTATCATATTGATAATATTACCGCGCTGAGTAGTCAGTGTTTCTTCCATAGTTGTAGCATCAATAGTTTGAATGTTAAAGTTTGCAGTTATATTTGGTGCTGCTTCTCCCATTTCATCGTTAGGCACTATTTGTCCTGGTACTTCTGGTACGAACAACTCAGGACCTTGTTCCCCTACTACATAAGCTGCTCCACCTGTTGCTCTGTTCCTATATCCTGTAAACGCTGGAGTAAAGTCTGAGGCGCTCGATCCCATGCCTCTTTCTCCCCGCATATAAGCAAGCTCACCCGCTACATTATTTCGTGCGAGGTTAACCTTGTTTGATCTTTCTCCCATACTAACACTCGAAGGTTTAGGAACGGAAGTAGAACCTGCAGCACCTCCGCCTTGATACGACATACTAGAAATTATAGCTAATTGTGCTGCACCCATCGCGGCTACTATTCCTGCCAAAACTAAACCTAGCACGGTAGGTTTAGTACTTAATGCATTTACAATACCTAAAGCGGTTCCCATAATTGCTTGGGCTATCATCATTTTCTTTTGCTGTTCGAAGTGCTTTTTCTTCATTCCTTCTTTCTTCTTTTCCAGCTCCATGATTTTCTTTTCGCCTTTTTCTGTTCCTCCATAAAGCCTTTTAGTTGCAGCGATCTCTTTATCTATTGCTTTTATACTGTCAGCGGTTTTAGCAGCCTTTAATGAATACACTGCTGATAAACTACTAGCAACTGTTCCTATTCCCGCAGCTGCTCCCTGTACGTCCTCAGAGATCCTCTCTGATAGCTTTTGTCCTTCTGTGCCTCCTTCTCCAGTGAATAGGTTACTTAACTTTTTAAAACCTTCATGTTCTGATATTTCACTAAACACAGCAGGAAGCATTTGTATGTTGTCGCCCAAAGCTCCTAATAAATTCGCATTAGGACCTCCCATAGCGGAGAGTTGTTGAAACATTTCACCCATAGGAGCAAAAGCTAGGGATATTTTATCTAGTCCTGTTAAATTTTTTCCAATATCGAAAACGTTATTATCTAAAAGATGCTGTAAGTCTTCTGCCGCCATTTCCGCAGCATCTTCTGCATTGTAATCTACTTCCCATTTTGCTTGTTGTTTTTTCAAAAAGTTTTGTTGTGCTCTAGCTCCTGCTGCATCAACTGCATCTACCAAACTATCCGCAAATTTTATATTATTTCTAGCGGCTTTAGCTCCTGCACCATCACCTTCTAAACCTTTTCCAAGTAAAATCCTAGTATTTGCTAACTGCAATTTTTCTTTTTCTACTTGTAGCTCTTTCAAAGATAAGTCATAAGCAGTATCCGCAGCTTTTATTTGTGCATCAAAAACCTGAGACATCATATCTGGTAAGGCATCTAGGCTTTCTATTGCGGCCTCTACTCCGCTGCTGTCTTGGTTGTCTGCTTTTAGCTTTTCTTTTACTACTTTTAACTCTTCTTTCATTACAGCAATTCTTGCAGTTAAAAGAGACCTTTCCATCTCTATTCGAAGTTTTGCTAATCTGTTTTCTTCTTTTGCTACCGCCTTTCTTTCATTTACAAATTTATAGAAGTTTCTTAAGCTATCTCCTGGAGTCGCGTCTAGTCCTCTTCTTAAAGCTCGACTTTGATTTTGTGCTTTTTCTAATTTTTGTTCAGCCTCTAATAACTTTATTCTGTTATTTAAGTCTGTCTTCTGAGCACTCAATAGCTGAGTTTGTGCATCTAATAACTTTTTGGTCATCTCCACTCTTTGTTCAACTAAACGCAGGTTTTTCTGAGCTGGAGTAAGTTCTTCTTCTATTATATTTTTTCTTTCTTGAATCTGTTTCGATAACTTATCATTAGTATCTGTTCTTTCATTTAAAATTTTACTTACGGCTGCTTCGCCTTCTTCTTGTGCCGCTATAAAAGCTTCTTGCTCTTCCTTGCTCGCATTTGCAAGGTAAAGACCTCTGATTTGAGCATCTATTCCTTCTAGTCTTTTCTTTCTGACTCGTTCAAGTGCATCAAGTTCTAACTCTAAAACTTCAACGGAACCTGACTTTTTAGTTACGCTTTGTAGTTGTTTATGGGTCTTTTGAAGATTTTTTACTTCTCCTGCATTTTTAAGAACTACATCTCTTGCTTCTTCCAGCAAATCCACGTATCCTTTTATATTTTCATTTGGAAGAGACGGAATATTTAATTTTTTCTTTAATGCTTCTCGCATTTCGTTCTGTCTTTCAACAGGTATAGCCTTTCCTGCTTCTCGCATTGCTTCTTCAAAAGTATCCATTTCTTTTTCTACATTAGTGGCTGCTTCTAATATTCCGTCAAAGATAGTGACTTCTTTCTGCCCCACTTTATTTAATTCTTTTTGTAGATTTAGTTGTGCATCCGCAGCATTGTCAAAAGCACCTGTTACAGCTAACATAGGCTCTTTTATATTTCCTACTTCTGCAAGTATCTTTTCTATAGAAGCTCCATACAGGTCTCCTCCTTCTTTCATTTTCTCTTTTAAGCCATCTAATTGCGCAAACTGAGCTTGTCCAAATTGTTGGAAAGTAGGATTATTCGCAAGTTCTGCATCTATTTTATCAAGAGTTCTTAGGGCTCCTCTGGATCTTGCCTTTAAATAGTCTTCTTGTGCTTTTGCTGCTTTATTTCCTTCTTCCATTATTAATTTAGCAATATCTTCTTTGCTTCTTCCTGCTTTATCTACTTGAACATATTTTCGAGCCACGCTGTCCCATTTGGTATATGCGGCTTCAAAGGTAATCAAACTTTGATTTAACCCCTCTACTTCGTCTGCAGCAGCATCTATAATCTTATCCCTTGCACTTACCGCTACTTCATCTATTTGTTTGAGATGAGACATAGTGTCTTGTAGTACGCCGTCTACAGCCCTATATCCTGCGACAATAGCAGAAGCATTTAGCCCTCCTTCACGAGAAACGGTATCATTAAAAGATTTTGCTACATCATTTATATGGGTTATAGACTCTACTATTTTATCTACTTCTTCTTTTACAGGATCTGCTTGAATAAACTTATCTTTAAATAAATCCCAAACTATCATTCCTATACTTATAACTAAACCAATAGGTCCTAATAATGCCATAAAGGCAGAACCCAAAGCTCTTACTGCTCCCATAGTGGCAAAAGCAGCAATACGAATTCCTGCAAGAGCTTTTGTTAGTGTACCTCCAGCCGAAGCTGCTACCAGAGTTTTGGCCGTATACTCAGAAATAGCGGCACCAAGCATTTTAAAGCCTTTTATAGCGTTTCCTTGGCCTATAACTTGAATAGCTGTTCCTGCATTTTCTCTCGCTTGAGCTGTTGCATATACTTGCATATTCCTTATTAATTGTTGACGAGCATGATTAACTTGTAGCATAGTTATACGTTTTTTAACGTAAGCTTTTGCTCCCGCATAGTTTCCTACTTCAATATTTCTTAAAGCTACTTTATGACCGCCTAAAGATCCTGAGGTACTTCTTAATGCTTGATCAAACTTCTTTTGGTTAATCGTACCGTCTGCCATCGCTTTCGCAGCTTTAACATACTCTTTTGGCATTTCTTTAGTAATTCGTAAATTTTTTAATCTTTCTCCCGCAGCAGCAGTATCTGCTTTTGAAGCTTCCACAGTTTTATGTCCAAGATTAGCAATAGAAGGAACAACTTGTTTTGCTATAGTACTAGCAAAGGCAACCATAACACCCATTAATAAGCCTTGGCTTCCTGCCAAGACCTCTACCATAGGTTTTAATCCTTCATTTATTAGATTTAAGAAAGACTTTGACAGATTAGCAAGAGTTGCCGCTAACTTATCATACTGATTTACCTCTACTGTCTCTGCTAGTTGACCAAACTTAGCATCTCCCTGTTCTAATATAGCATTAAGGAACGCTTGTCGTCTTTCAAACTGACTTAATTGATCAACGCTCTTTCCTAGAGTAGTGGCATAATTTTCAGTAGCGTCATCTAGCCGAACCATAATACCTAATTCGTCCAAAATTTCAGGCTCTAGCTTTGCGGCACCACGAGTAAGACGATCCATTGCATCACCAAGATCTCTTCCTAAAGCAAGAGAAGCTCCTTTTGCAATTTTAGTTAACCCTTCCATTTGATCTGTACTAAACCCAGAAGAAATACCTAGAGCCATAGATCTCATTGCTTGCTCAGTAGAAATAGCAAAGCCTGATACTTCTACTAATTTTTGAGAAGCAAAACCAAGATTTCTACCTGCAGCTGCTCCAACTGCATCTAGTCCTGCAGCTAGTTGTTCAAATCTAGCGGCCCCTGCTAATGCATTGAAAGCGGCTGTAGCAGCAAACACGTTAGCAGCAAGAGTAGCATAAGCACCAACAAGGCCGGAAGATCCCGACCCTATTGTTTGGTTCATTTTTGAAAAGCCTTTTGCAGAAGAAAGGTTACTTTGATAAATAGCTTTCTCACGTTTGTTATAGTTATCTTGGCCTTTACCTGCTTTTTTTCGGGCGTTATCAGTTCGTTCAACACTGCTCGCAAGAGCATCTGCATCTTTTTGAACTACCTTTAAGCCTTTGCCTTCTGCAACTACTTCAAATATTAGTCTTTCTGTGGCCACTACTTTGCTTTCCTTTTCATTCTATCATACTCTCTCTTAAGTTTATCTTGAGCGAGTCTAATAGCTTCTGCATCTAACCTTAGTAAAATCTCTAAAAATACATCGGTATTTTCAACTTTATATATTTCTATATAGTAAGGTAGATTAGTATAGTCTTTTCCTATGTAACCAATCTCAGGAAATACTTTATCCCCTAAGCTATTAAAAGTGTTTATAGCATCAATTACTATTTCTGGAAAATCCTCCAGCGAAGGAGGAATTTCTTCAATTTTTGGTTCCTGTCCTAGTTCGTCCATCATGGACAAGTACCTATCCTTGTCCATTTTAGAGTCTTTATGCTTCTGCCACTTTTCTAGTCTTTCCCACAGAAGGTTTCGTTGCTCTGTCACGAAAATTGGCAAGGTCAAAAACCACCTCGTTTATCCAATTATCAAAGTCTGTAGAGTTTTGAACCAACTGTTCTGCATTATCTAAATCAAATGCTAATTCTGTATCTGGATCGTTCTCTCCAAGGTCAACTAAAATTAATTCTTCTAAGTACTTTAATTTTAATCCTTTCCAATTTTTTACAGTAGCTTTGGTGAATTCATGAACAAACTTATCTTCGTCCAGCTCTTCTACTGCTTGATGAGTTTTTCTATCAAATTTTGTTTTAATACATCGTTTTCTTAAATTAAGCAGCTCTTTTCTTGAAAGATTTGCTATCTCTATTTCGAAACCGTCACAGCCAGGAAACTCAATCCATGCTGTTTTTGTATCAACCATTAGTTCCGCTAATTTCACTATTTTTCTCCTAGTAAGTGAATAAAGTATTTAAATTTGTGGGGCTTCCTATCATACGAAAGTCGTACCCTTGAGTAAACACTTCTGTAGGATTTACTCGATTTGTAAAAGAACAAGGAGTTAAATTGGCGTCTAATTGATAATTATTTGCTGCCAATCCTGCTTGTATTCTTATTCCTATATTTTCCTTCCATGTTTGCACATCAGGAGCACTACTTCCTACATAAGTAGTAATATTACCTGCAACATCTCTTCCTTTTAAACTAAAACTCGTGGGGTAAATAGAGTTACTAGCATTTGTAGTAGCAAGAGACTTTTGTAATGTATTATTTTTTGTCCATTGTACTTCATTTTGAATTTCTAAATTTACTCCAGTAACTTGATTTAAAACTGTGCCGTCTACAGTTACAGTTACTATTTTTGGAATAGAATATGTAGTATTAGCAGCAGTAGTAAAACTTCCTATACTAAATGTACTATGATTTACTCTTTCTAATTTAGAAGCCGATCCTGCTAGAGATACGGACAATACTTCTGATCTTGAAATATTAAAAGAACCAGACTCTAAAACACATAAACTAAGTTTATACATTTTTCTAGGAGAGTCTGTAGCTTCAGAAGGGTCGATATATAAATCAAAAGTATTTAAAGTATCATTTGTATTAGTTAAAAGTACTTCAAGAAGTTTATGTTGGTATCTGGAAGACGAACTTTCTCCGTCTACCATTAATAGGTCCAACTCAAACTGAGCGGGGTTAGCTTCATTTATTTCAGAAGACTCTATTAAAGAGGAACGAGAGTGTAAAGTTTTTTGTTTTGTACCTTTTTGTTTAAAAGTTTGATTAAACGTAACACTAGAAACGTGTAACTTATAAAAGTTACCGCCGTAAGCCATATACGTATCAATGTTTCTAAAAAATTCCACTTATAGTCTCCGAGTATAAAATCTTCCTATTGCTAACTGGGCTGCGATTTCTCTTATAGAAGCATCAATAAGTTTTCGAGGGTCTCTCTCGGGAGTAGCCCATCTAGGGTCTCCCTGTGTCATCTCGAATACTTGATAAGGATTCTTCTGATAAGTATAACCAATACTTGGATGCCCTTGAGCAGTTCTCATAACATCTGTTACTTTTACACTGCTTGCGAAACGTCCTGTTTGGTTTTCAAGACCTGGCGGTCCCATGTTCTTTACCACTGTTTGTGGTAGTTTTGCATTTATAAGTCCTATTAAACTTAGTAAAGGAGCGGGCGCTCCATCTGCTTTACTAGCATTAGGACGTACATTTTTAACCGTATTTCCTAATTGCTTTAATCTTCTTTTTTGTTGTTGTACCTTTTTTCTTATGTCTTTTACTGGATCTTTCTTTGTAAATTTTTTCTTTTGTGTGTCTTTCTTTTTAACTTTAGTTTGTTTTTTACGAAGAGCAGTATTTTTTACAGCATCTTTTACTTCTTCAATTAAAGGTTTTGATCCTGAAAGCATTGAAACATTTATTTTATTTTTAGAAATTGCATCTGTATAAACTCCAGAAGCATCTGGGCCTTCAAATAACTTTGTAACTTCTTTCAAAAGAGCTTTACTTAAATTTCCTTTTGCTTTATTTAAGTATGTAGGCTCATACGAGTACTGTAAAACAGTTCCAACTTTTCCTTTTGCAGAGTCAACATCTCTAGTAATATTTGCGCTTAAATTTGTTTTTGTAGCAATATTAGTAACTTGATCTAATACTTCTTCTATAGTTAAAGTATCACTAAAAGTTTCTTCTGTTATAGCATCTACTTTTTGCAGTGCAGCATAATAAGCCCTCAATTTAGGACGTAAAGGATCGTCTGAATCCATATTCTTTAGATAAACAGCAACTTTTGCAGTAGAGACAGCCAAATCTTCGTGTCCTAATTGTTGTCCTTCTTTTAAATCACGAAAATAAGTATTTGCAAACTTTTTCCATCCTTCATAAGATTTTAACTCTCCTCCAAGGGCTGCTTGAGTACTTTCAAGTACTGTTTGAGCTTGAAGAGTCGCACCTCCGGCTCCTTTAGAATCTTTAGCCATTGTCATTTTAGCATCAGGACCGTCTTTATCTATTATTTTTTGAGCTTCAACAGCTAGTTCTTGCATTCGCTTAATCATAGCGTCTGTAGCATTAAACTGACCTTTAAAATCAGAAATCATCCAAGCACGAAGTTTTTCAGTTATTATCTGCTGCCTAGTGGCCGCTAGATTTTGAATTATCTCCCATGATTTATATGCTTTTTGTGCCATTATATCTCCAAGAAAGGGCGGGGTTTTACCCCCGCCTTATCTATTAGCTAAGTGCTACACCGTGTATGCTGAGTTCTAAGTCATCTACAATGTTGCTTTCCATATCGCTTTGTAGCGAGGTAAACGTAGATTCCAAAGAAATCACGTCCTCAATAGAGTGAGTTGGTACCTCAACATGACATTGTGGCATTTTCACCTCTATACGAGGAGTTCCTGAACTACCTCCAATCTTGAATATCATTTCAAAATCGTGAGTAATTACATCAAGTGCTGCGGCTGAAGTTAGGTCTTCAAAGAAGTCCTTACTACCGTTATTAGCAGAGTTAGACGCTAAGTAACAAGTAAAACTTCCACCCACATTTCGCACACCAGTTACGTGTTCGATTGGCTTGTTAACAACACCCAATTCTTCAGGAGTTAGATATGAAATATTATTTTCAATAGTAATACTTCCTCCTGTTAGAGTTAGATCGTAACTAGACTGCATTCCAGATACACCTGCTGATGTTCC
>CEON01043907.1_pt1 | contig 11135 bp, 3 predicted proteins | sample 530291 | NCBI WGS metagenome assembly CEON01 (sample SAMEA2619888, study PRJEB7988) | marine metagenome | biome: marine biome (ENVO:00000447); feature: surface water layer (ENVO:00002042); material: "saline water (ENVO:00002010), including plankton (ENVO:xxxxxxxx)" | depth 5 m
AACCGTGCTTTAGAAGCAGGTATTGCAGGTCGTGGTTTACGTCAAGCATTAGCTGAGTTTGCTCAACACGCACAGGATAATGAGGCTGCTTTCCGTAAAATGGGCGTAGAAATCATGGATGCAGAAGGAAACTTCAAAATGCTAACAGAAATAGCTAAAGAATTCCAAATGGCCATGGGTCCAGCAGCATCAGATGTAGACTTGATGACTACATTACTCGAAGATTTAAACGTTAGAGGTGCTACTGCCTTTGTTCACTTAGTTCAAAATGCAGATGAATTTGAAGGGGCAGTCGCTGATTTAGCAAATTCTAGTGGAGCTGCAACAGAAATGGCAGAGATTCAGCAACAATCTTTAGCTAGAAGTATACAATTAATTAAAAACTCACTTCAAGCTCCTTTCTTAATGGCAGATGAAGTAGGTAAAGCTAATGGTTTCTTAAATGAATTTGCTATGGTCTTACACAACATAACTACAGAATTCCAAGGTATGATAGTTATCATGCAAGATGGAGTGGTAACTGGTTTAACACCATTAGGTGAAACATTAAAGGATTTTGTCATAGATGCTTTACACGAATTCCATGATTTAGTTAAACTTACAATAAGTGTTGTTGAAAACTTATCCAAAGAAGGACATGATTTAGGTAGTGTTATACGTTTAATGACAGTCCCACTTAAATTAGCTGTTAAAGTATTTGATTTATTAGGTCCTAGACTAATAGAATATGTAATTATATTTAAAACATTGAATGCTTTGTTACCTATTCAAAATATGTTAATGGCTTTCAGATTAAATTTGATGAATGAAGAATCTAGAAAAGCTATGTTACAGATTTTTACTAATGGTAAATTAGTAGGTGCTAATATGTCTTTAATGGCTTCTTATTCAGCTTTAGCACTATCACAAGCGGGAAGTATGGCTATAATGTTAGCTATGGTTGCAGTTACAGATAAAATAGCTAAGGGTAGTAGGATTATGGCAGCCGCTATAGGTGCAGCTGCTGGTGCTATGTTGGGTTTAGCTATGGCAATACAATTAAAGAATGCTGCTGTTGCAGCAGGTTTTAGTGGACCAATAAGTCCAGCGGTTTATGCAGGATTAGTAGCAGGAACTGCTGCTTTATTTGCAGGACTTAATGTTAAGATGCAAGAAATGATGAAACCACCAAAAATAGATTACGATAGTTATGATATGGGTGGAAGAATAATGTATGATACTGGAGGTCCACGAGGTGGTGGATTAGGTAGTAGACATAAACAGGTAATGGTAGAGCCGGGTGAAACTATTATATCTAAAACTCAAAATATGCTATCCGGTGGAGGAGGCATAACTTTAAATATACAGGGGGACGTGGTAACTAACGACGCAGAAGACTTTGCTAATCGTATAGCAGAAGTTCTACCTCAAGCCCTTAGGATAGAAGCCGCTGGTGGAACTTTACAAGGAGAAGGATTACTATGAGAGTAGGCGGAGAAGATTTACTAATTGGCCACACGCAGAAAAAAACAGATGGTCTTCAAGGAGAGAATAAAAGAGGTACTATTTTTTATAGAATAGCTACTTCAGGTCCGGGCACAGTAAGTTCGCCCACAGATGGTGGAGTTAGTGCCACATTTCCAGATACATTTTTCTGGAGCAACGACCCTTCAACCAAAGTTAGAGTTAATGACAATATTGCTGATTTAAAATATTTATTTGGAGCTAGAATACAAGACCCTCCAACTTACGGTGATGCTTTATTAACTGGTTTACAATTTAAATATAACGCTGCGGATGTAGCTCCTAATGATGATTACTACAGTGCAAATAAACCACTTTACTTTTATAGGTTGGATGTTGCACCGCCAACAGGTGCTGGACAATATAATATTGCTACAACTTCTAATTCTGGTGCACCTTCAAACAATTACATTTATGATTATTTAATCTATTCTACATATTCTGCTAATAAACAGTTAAATACACCTTTTGATTGGGGTTTAGATTTTTCACAAACATCAAATTATGAATTTGGGTCAGTTATAAAGGTAGACAGTGGTATAGGAATGCAAACTGAACCCTTTATTTTGTGGTCGGAAGCTACATCGTTATCTGGAGGAGGAGATACCTTAGCGTCAAGAGGTTCTTGGGATGCTAGTGATTTGAAAAGATATAAAACCACAGATATAGATGGTGTAGAAGTAATAGAATTAGAAGAAGCTAAATACAATTTAGCAGAATTAACACATGGTGAATCATTGCTTGTACCTAAAAATAACCGAAAGCCATTTGGAGATGACCCAGAGTTTCGTGCTAGTTCTAATCTTATAAGATACCGTAAAATAGATTCTAGACCACACAGGACTTTAGCTGGTTTACCAAATAGTAATTTAGTTATCGAAAAGGCTAACATGAGAAACTACTACAAACCTGACGATTATAGTGGTATTCAATCAATGAGAGAAAGTACAACTTTCAGTATAACAGAAGGTGGTGGAGATGATACAGCAGAATTTGCAACCACAGAAAGAGAAATTTCTTTTGCAAGGATTGATTCCAGTACAGGATTTAGTAGAGATGGTAGAGTAGGTCTATCTTTTTCTTCTAAATGGGCCTATGATGATAAAAAAATACCTCAGTATAATAATGAAACGATAGTTGCAGGAGTTACACAAAGAGCTATCTCAAGATTTACTTCAGTTCCTTTACCGGGGCCTATACAGTTAGACAGTGATTTATTTACAGAACCAACTGCTGGCGGACACGCTGACATATATACTTACGGCTGTAGAACTGATATAACGTTTAGAGTTATGGACATGACGCCACTTCCATTCTACGATGCTTCTAATTTAGAAAATTCTTCTGCCGGTAGATGGGGTCTAGAGAGAGGTTTCTTTATTATGATGTCTCAAAATCAATTTAAGAGACAAGACAGTCCTACTGGACATTTATATGATTATCACAGTGGTTTAATAAGAAACAGTGATGCAGATACTTCGTTTGTTATGAATGACGGTGATGCTGTATTTTGTTGGTGGATAGTTAATTATCAAGGTAATATATATGCAGTACCTATGAATTATCCAGCTTCTGCCTATCCTAGTTCTGGAGATGATAACTGGAAGTTGAATATGTGTTTAGATACTCATGAATCGTGGTATAAAAGTTGGGACCAAGCTGGTGACCCACATAGTATTGTTTCTGTTATTGGAAGTACGGCATCTGGTGAACCTCCAAGTAATAATGGTACTCAACTACCTACAGGAGAGTGGGTAACTTTATCTATTTATGCGGACCCTGAGTCTAAATATATAACCTATGAATGGAAGAGTGCTGCTGGTGAAAAAAGTTACGGCGGACATCAATTCATGGCTAACGGAGTTAAAACCACCGCTGATACTACTGGTGTTAATTTTAATGTAGATAATTGGCCAGCTTATTTACACATGGGAGTTATTAACACACACGTAGATGTTAAGACTACAGCTGGAAGTACAACAGATTTTACAGAACAAGCATATACAGTAGGTTCTCAACAAGGGATAAAGTTAGATGATACGTTAGATTCTAATATTGTGGTACATGTTGATAGTGTTAAAACTTCTGGTGGTATGTCGGATGCGACAAATTGTAGTCAAAGATATGAAAATAGATATAACTCAAGTAGTATCATGATGAAAAATATTGAAGTTACTAGGTCAAGGGCTACTTTAGCAGACGGTTTTATAGGTACACCTTCTTCAACAACTGGAAGCCTAGCAGAAGTTCAAAACACAATAAATAGGAATACACTAGTAATAGGTCATGAAACATATAAGGCTTTACTAGGAAATTGTGATGATGGTACTACTACAGATGACGATGAAAAATGTGCATTTTGGTTTAATGGTTTAAGAAAATTAAATGCAAATGCTAGTAATTTAACAGAATTAGAGACAGATGATGCTGGTGTGATAAGTATAAATGATGGTAGCGCCGACCAAGACATTCCAGTATTTAAGATAGGTTATTCTACATCTGATGCATATAATGGTAAACAGATGAATGAAGACCAGTTAAATGATACAGTTAATGATGGTGCATTAGCTAGAGATACATATTTTATAACAGACTCTACATATACTGTAGATGATTTTACTAAAAATGGAGCTGTCATCGCTGATTGGGTAGATGGTTCTGGTACCTTTACTAAAAGAGAACATATAATAGCCTCTGCCAAAATAGTTAGAATAATAAGTAAAAATGAAATGCAAGTGGTAAATCCACATTTATTAAGAGTTAATGGTTCACCCGGTGAAGCTCCGATGGATTTTAGAATATATCAATATAATAAAGACCCTGCCGATGGTTCAGATGGTTCAGGTAACTATATAGATTGTAAAATATTAGACATCAACTACACAACTGGTTATGTCAAAGTCGATACTAATTTATATGTATCTGGTTCTTTTACAACCACAATTAACCAAAGTGGATTTGGCAGTTCAAGCACTTCATTGATTGTGGATGATATTAGTAAATTAAAATTAACAGGTGGCTTAATACAAATTGGTAGTGAAAAAATATTATACTCATCTTTAAACCCAACAAGTAAACAGCTAAAAGGGTTATCAAGAGGAGTTCTTGGAACAACAGCCGCTTCACACTCTAACGGTGCTACTGTCACTGCCCTAGGAGGTGTTAATGATTCTGTAATAAACGAAGATGAATTACACACTTGGTTTATTAGTCCTAAAGCATATTGGTTGACTTTCCATTTCTTTTTACTAGATGATAGTGATAACAAAATCGAAGACAGGTCATACCAAAGTATATTTGGTTTCTTGACTGACGATGCAAATCCAGATACAGTGGTTGATGCCGTAGGTATGACTTATAACGAGGCTTTGTATAGTGATACTACACATAGAGATTTTTCATGGAATTTAGATACAAATGTTGAAGATACTTCCGTAATATTAACTAAAGATTATGGGTTTGGAAATATAACAGAAAACTCTGACCAAAATGTGTTTGGTTACGTGAATTCTGTACCACACACAGTATCTGGTAATAAATACGCAGATTTAGATGCATTAGTAGAGATGGATAAATTAACACCGGGAGATGATGTAGGAATTCTTGTTGAAGCAGAACCAACCGGACATTATGAAATAGATATATATACGACCAAAGCTGCTAATGAAAATATTAGAGCACAGTTGTTTTGTCAATATTTTGATGAAGTACCGAGTGTACCACGGTTAAGTATACAACCCAATGAACAAAACCCATTTTATCCAGAAATAACATGGGAATGTGATGAGGATGATTTATGGTATGGTCTTATACATGTAGATGAAGTAATACCTAAAAACCAATATCATAATGCTATATTACATTTACCGTTAGATAACAAAGCAGATGATAGTAGAGTTGCTCATGCTTCTAATCTTGCAGTTGTTGAAAATTTAGCTTTTTCAAATAATACAGATACTGGTACTACATCAAAGACTGCAAACACGAGCGATGCAGGAGTTGTAGCAGACGTTGAAGGTTTGGCCGGTTTCTGTGCAAGATTTGATGGTACTAATGATAAAATAGAGTATAACCCCTCAAGTGGTAATACACTTGGTCAATTAGAACGAGAAGCAACTTGGGTTGTTCATACTATTCCTGATACCATAGATAGTGATAGTGATGATTATATATTGGGTTCTAATCCTTGTAATATTATATTAAGCCGTAGTAGTGGCGTTTATACAATCAAAGCACAAGTATATCAGACCTCGTCTAATTATATTGAATTAGAATCAAGTAGTTTACTGGTAGATGGTGAAACACCGTACGCAATACACGTTACATTTGATGCTCATTTGCCACATGGAAATGTTAAATTATTTATAAATGGTAAAATGGTTGACCAGACAGGTATAACACATGAATTAGGCACTGTAGATTTAACATCAGGAGATAATCCAACTTGGCCAACAACAGGTAATTCAGCTTCTGGAGAAGATTTATACGAAAGTACAGATGCTTTTGCATTAGGAAATAGTTCAACAGGTAGTAATTATTTCAAGGGTAGGATAGAGGAGGTTGTAGTATACAACAAATGTTTATATCCAGTTGTTCCGAATGATAAGAAATTAATATTTACTAAAGCATTAACGGAAATATCAGAAGATGGTAAAGAAGGAGCACCTAAAGTATACACAGCAAGATTATTTATAAAGGATTATCATAATATACGTGGTGATAATTCAAAATCGGTAGCTACATCAGCGCCGGCATCATTCAAAAAAGCGGGGTTCCGTTTAAAGTAGGTATATAAATGGCAGGAGAAGCACCAACAGATTTCGTTTTAAAAGCATACCTGACAGAGTCAGATGCACGAACAGATAGTAATCCATTACAAGTTACGACTAATTCACCAGAAATAACTAATGGAGACCAAGCCGCAGGATATAATTTTTTTACACATGAAAAATATTTTTTTAGGATTGAAGCAAACGATTTAGTTTCAGAATTTTACATTGATTGGGATGATGGTGAAAGTAGTAATCCTGAAAAAGATGCAAATTACACTCTGATTAAATGTGACCCACCTCAAGCTATAGGTATAACATCACATACATTTACAAGAGATAAACCACACTATCCTAAAATTAGGGTTAAATCACCTGAAGGATACTTGTCTAAATACTATATGCCAAGTGTTCAAGGTAGTGGTAGCTCTACTGCATTTAATAATTTAGATGGTATAGACGTAATAGTAGGACAAACTCTTCCAGAATCAGGACGTAACGATAGATATAAATTTGAGACAGATACTGGCTCAGGAGAACGTATTCCTAAGTTTTGTCCAACACCTAAGCCACCAGTAGGTATATTAAAATCAGATAAAAAAACCGTATACTCTGGTATAAACAATGAATTATTTAGATTAGGAGATAGACAATCCATAACTATCACAGATTGTGATATGGCTAGTGGAGTAGGAACTGTTACACACACTGAAGAAATAGAATTAAATACTGGAGATATAATAGTTTTAAATTTAAGTAACGACACCTATGACGAAACAGCTTATATAGCTGATGTACAAACCGCTAACACTTTTACTTACAACAGTACACTAAGACATACTGATGGTAATGATATTCCAGACCAGACTAATATGACTGGTACAGGCCATGTAACAACATTTCGAGGATGTCAAGTTAAATTAGTAGCTAATCCTACAGTCGAGGCAACTAGAACAGGTGTTGAAATAGAAGTAACATACCGAACTTCAGGTAAACTACCTGCTACTTTAAACAGTGGTTCGCGCACTGGAGATAGAGGTAAAATTAGAAAACAAACATTAAGTTTTGGTGGTGATGTTAATTTATCTGAGGGTTGTATTGAGGTTTTAAGAATAGAATTATTAGATTTAAAAGAAGCAAGTAGTGCATCAGATACTAATTACTTAGGCGCTGGAGAAAGAATAGGTTTACAAATAACTGATTCAAATGATGGGCTGGTTCATCAAGTATATAAATGGGTTGGTGAGGTTTCTCTAGGTTGTCCTGTTGTAGATATAAATAATCCCAAATTTAATGTTACATACGATGCTACAGAAAGTTATGCTAGACATCCAGAAGGGACAATAGATTATTATAATTTTGACGCTGGACATGAATATTGGTTATCACACGGTGTAGGTAACACAGACGTAATACAGACTCATTCGTCGACTAACGTTACAGATGAATTAAATGGTTTGAAAGGAGATGGTTTACGTAATGAAACAGGTTTATATAAAACTTCATATAACTTTATACCCGGTTTTGAATATTTAGATGAAGATAATAGATGGTTAACTAAACAAATATTAGCTAGAGTACAAGTAACTCAAAGTGACGCAGCTATATTTGCTAGTGACGATACTAGCGCCACATACAAAAAATCACCGATAGAACATTGGGTGAATGAAGCTGGTACAGCCACACCACAAGATACTAATGGCAGTTCTATTGATTATTCTTCTACTAGAGAAGGTGTAGCAGGTTATGGTTGGACTAGTGATATGTTATCCTCTAATTATTTAGCTTTGAAAACAGCAATGGATGCTGACTCATGGGTAGGTACCAACACAACTAGTTTAGGAACAAGCACCAACTTAGAAACACTTAACAGAACACTTCCTACAGGACCTAATAGTATAAACGGTGTATTATTTGGTACTGATAAGGTATCTTCATGGCTTAATAGAACAGCAGCAGCAGAAATAACTACCTTAGATGATGCAGATTCTCATAACTTTTTAATGATGGGTTTTACAAAACCTAAAAATTCAATACATTTTAATGTAAAACATATGTATGATATAATGAAACCAACTGATACTGCTACTGATGGTAGTGATACAGATGCTACAAAATTCATGCATACTCAATGTCTTCCTGCCTCTACTAACAGTACTCCTAATGTTATGGCTTTAAGTACTGGTTCTGGAGGTTCAATAAGACAAAATACAGCATTAAATAGAATTCAAGCTTTTTATACAGCTCCGTTTACAGTTACACCAGATGGTGCAACAAATACTGGTTTAGCAGCTTATCCTGCTATAAATATCACTGACTTAGATATTAGTGGTATAGGTAGTGGTTCAGGAGATAGTGGTGTTACTGCTGGTAGATATAGACATGCTTTGGCCACAGTCACATGTTCAGACACACATGGTTTATCAGTAGGCGATGAAGTATTCCTAAATGTACAAGAAACTATAACAGGAACTGCTACTGGTGGTGATGGAAGAACGTTAATAGATACATCAGAAAGTAAATTAAACAGACCTGATGGTTTCTACGTAAATTCAAGATTAACAATAACATCTGGTACTAACTCAGGAAAGGAATTTGCTGTATTAGATAATGATGGAAGTGCATACAAACTATTTATCGTTGATGACGGTAATGACGCCTTGACTAGTGCAATCGATAGTACTTCAGTTTATTCATTAACTAAAGATTACAGTTGTTCTGTTGTTGTAAGTGAAATAACTTCGACTACAGTTTTTAAAGTAAATAATTTTTCTATGGCTTATTATGGTTCAGACGGGCGAATATTCCCAACAACAAATCTAGATGGTACTGTTGAACGTTGTCATGTATGGAAACCTTTACCGTTAAGAGATAACACAAGGTTGCCTCATGTACTCGAATATAATTCTTCTGACGCAACTGATTATGGGAGTGGGATTTCAGAATCTACTAGCTTTTATACCTCTGGTTGTATAGAGTGGGATGAACCTGATGATTGGGTAAGCTGTGACCCTGCCTCTATACCAGACAGGTTTTGGCCACATAATAATTTTGAGGCTGGTGGTGATAATCAAGCATCTAGCGCATATCCTAGAAGAGAAAGAATAGCATTTGCTCATGATGTTGGACCTGATGTTGATGGAACTTCCTCAGGTGGTGAGAGGCCTTTAAATGTTTTCGACCACTATACTATGTGGAATCACGAGTATGAAAAGTATGGATTGATGTTTATAATGGATAGTACAGCTGGTGTAGTAGACTCAGCTGACACAGCTACAGCAGACCGATATAGAAGTATGAGTGTTCTACAAATGTTCCCTGTTGATAATACACATAGTCAGATTGTTAATGTGGTAGACCCAATGGCCGTATCATTGAACGACCGAGCTATAGCACAGTCCGTTTCTTTCACTCACAAAGGTAAGTACGTTACTATAAAGGATAGAGTTGGTATGTCGGATATAAGAAAAATTAGTGCTGCTGGTGGTGATGTAGCATTTGGTGGAATTGACTTATTAGATAAAGATGGGGTTAATTACACTAGAGCTCTATTTAATAGATATCAACGTAGAAATACTCCAGTTTATCTAGATGTTACACATACAGACAGTAATGTTACAAGATTTTATGGTAAAATATTAGATATGTCTGAAGATATGCCTGTAGGAGCTCAATATCCTAAATTTGGATTAAAGATGGGTGTTGAATATGTAATGAGAATAGATGGGTCTAGTGGTAAAAAGATTGGTTCAGGACCTATACCTTTGGGTGGAGAAAATATAGATGAGACAAGGTTCATTTGGTAATGCTAGAGTATATCTAGATAATAAAGAGATACCATATACTAACATTAGTTATAATCATTCAGGTAGAAACACTGCTGCTAAAATGATAGTTAGTATACCTGACCCACAAATTCAGAATTCTAAGATATTTGGAGCAACATTAAAAGTTTTTTTAAACTTAGGAGCAAATGATAATGTCCCTTTTTTTAGAGGTACTATACATCAAATGTCACCTACTGAAACAAATTTGAAAATAACAGCCTTTGATGCATTAAATTACTTAGCTGGTGATAATACCACAACATTTAATCTTACTGATAAAGATAATTTTGATGGTATGACTGTCGCACAATTTTTAAGATTTTACACAGATACATATATCAATGCTAATAAAGCACGTGTAGGAACTGATTTACTTAATGAAACTAAACCAGTCAAGACTTTAACTGGTTTGAGAGGTACGTTTACACCTTTAAGTATAATAGATAGACTTTTAAAATATGACGATTCAGATATTAGTGACGTAAGAGCAGTAAGATTAGGAGTAAGAGATTCTGGAGATAAAACAAATTTTTGCTTTTTTAAAGAACAAAAATTAACAGATAGTGGTATAATTTTTACTTTAAATGACGGGATACAAAGTTATAAATATAAAAGGAATAAAGTACCTAATACAGTTACAGGCGTTGTAGACAAAAGACAGTATACATATAAACACAATAATTTAACATCTGATATAGCTTCTGTAAAACTAAAGGGCAACTTTAAGTACCCAGATGAATTTAAAACAGAAGCCATAAGCTTTATAAACTATTTAGAAAATAAAAGAGAGATAAGTATTAATGTATCTAAAGGTTACTATCTATCAGTGGGTAACGTAATTAAAGTTATAATAAGAGACCAAACGAATGATATAGAGGGTAAGTTTAGAATTGTTTCTAAGAAAATTACCATTTCAGGTTCTGGTATGTCATGCACTTTTGGCTTAGACAAATCTCAACCTATAATATCAGATTATATTTAGTAATTATTATTAGTTTTATTATATTTAGCTCTTTCAGTATTACCTAGTTTATCG
>CEON01103952.1_pt1 | contig 11133 bp, 2 predicted proteins | sample 530291 | NCBI WGS metagenome assembly CEON01 (sample SAMEA2619888, study PRJEB7988) | marine metagenome | biome: marine biome (ENVO:00000447); feature: surface water layer (ENVO:00002042); material: "saline water (ENVO:00002010), including plankton (ENVO:xxxxxxxx)" | depth 5 m
AACCCGCAGCAAGAGGTATATCACGCTTGCGACAAGTTTGAGGGAGAGATAGGCACCGCAGACCTAGTACCTATACCACCCTGCCTACAGAGCCTTATTTACCATGAGAATCCAAAGCACAAGGTCAGAATCGCTTTGGCGCTACATCTTGCTGAGAACCTACGCAACTTCGCGCCTCCACAGTCTCTTACTTCGCAACAGAAGAGGCAGATAGCAGAACAGATTACTACATTCATGGAAACGTTGGGTTGGAGGGACTTCAATCCTCACATTACACGACACCATGTCGAAAGTATCATGGGGTATGAACACGCACCTGATTACTGTCTCGTTGACGCGGGGCCATGTTGGGCGCACACAAAGGTAAAAGGGAGGTAGATAAATGGCGATAGCACAGAAAAAAGCAAGGTGTCTTATGTGCGGAAGCACTAAGGGCTTCATAGAAGTACATGGGTCTATGGCATGTCTTAACTGTAAAACTAAAATTATATCCTGTTGCGGCGATGACGGCTGTATAATTTAAGGATAAAGTTAAATAGAGTTGATGTAAGCAACCACCATGTTGCTTGTAGACGACAGGGAAAATCCCAAGGTTATAGATAAAATCCTAATGAGAATGGGAGATGCTAAGTTAGACAAAAAAGGAGATGCGAGAGTCCTCCGTATGAAGTCCTCAGACTATCGCATGGGTACGTGGGGCATAGAGGCCAAAGAGATAAACGACCTGTATCGCTCTATTTTAGGTCTAGGAAGAAGCAGGACCATCGTTGACCAACTGAGAGATTTAGAGAGAGACTTTGAGAATCCGTTCTTAGTCGTCTATGGGACTAAACTAAAGCCGTATGTACCCGGAGGAAGACCGACTGCAAGACACATGGCTATAGAGATGGCGCGCATGAAGAAGACCATACAACAATTCAAGAAAAACTTCTATCAACGCTTTCCGAACATACGCTACATGGAGTTAACTACGATGGATGAGTTTGTAGATTGGCTCGTAGTAAACCACCATCAGATTAACGTTAAAAGTAAAATAGGCGTGTCTAAACTACCTCTGGACATTCAGAAAGATTTGGCAAAAGAGAAACTAGACCCGCGCATCAAGGTGCTGTCTTCTCTAGAGGGAATCACACCGAAACACGCAGAAGATTTACTGCAAAAGTTTGGTAGCATCCCTAAGATACTGGCGGTTAGAACTACACAGAAATCTATCATGGAGATTGAAGGGCTTGGTAGAGAGAAGGCCAAGCGCATTTTAGGCTTGAGAGAAAAGTACTAACCAGACTGTGGTAATTGGTTGCTTGGTGATGAAGTCTGTACTGATGTCATAGTTTGTTTTACACCAATATTATTTACAGTAACAGAATTGTATTGTGAAGTGTCGTCACCCGACCCGGCTACTCTACTTAATTCTAACTCTATAGTTGTGTTAGGTACGTTTGCGCCCGATACCCTTTGGTTGAAGAGTGTTATTTCTGTGTCCGCTATGTTTGGTTGTATAACTATGTTTTGTGTATATTCAGTGCCGTTACAGATTATTCTAGCAGTAAGTACAGCGGTACCAGATGAACCTAGATGGGTTGCATTACCAACAATATGTAAAGTGTCAGAAAGAGCGTTAGGAGGTATAGTAAAGTTCTGGGTAAATGCGCTAGAGAAATAAGGACTGTTTGTATCTTCAACATTACCGACACCGGGGAAAGTAAATCCGCTGCTAGTGTTAGTTGCGTTTCCTCCGCCTACATTGACATTTGCGGGTGGCGTGTGTGCTGCGGTTGTTTGTGGCGTAGCAGACGCTCGTTGTGCGCCTAAAACTCTACTTTCACCGGCACCTATGGAATCGCTTATACTATTCATTCTACCTCTCATACGTGACATAGTTCCTCTGTTAAAGGTATTCATACCTGTCATACGCATTGCTAGATTACCCCACCATCCTGCCGGTACAGAACCCACAGGAGGTCTACCAGAAATGGGCGGTCTGCTACCAGAACCACCGTCCTCTATTCCCGGCACGGATGTAGGCGGTACTGTTGGTTGTGGGTTTGCCGCAAATGTAGGTTTCATAACTGTATTGCTTGGCAAGAAAGAGGTAATGTTGTCTGCTCTTAGAGATTCGTCAACAGATAATGTTAAGGTCAAGTTATCTTTACCTCCTGCCGCTATATCCCAATTAACTTGTTTTATTACAAAAGTTTCATCATTGTAGCCTAGTCCTGCATCAGTCAATTTGACAAAGGAAGCAGGATGATAGGATAAGTCCTTTACAACATGTATTCTTGGCGCGTTAAACATAGCGCGTGAAGAGTCGCCGTGGAACATGTAAAACTCACCAAACGTTCTACCACCTAATGGGAAAACAGAATCGCTGTTGCCTGTGGTGATGTTGCCGGATGACGTACCTGCGGTGATACCTGCTAGTGTGTTCGCATTCTTGTATATGTTAGAGCCTGATGGGTCGCCACAGCGTTGTCGTAGTAAGTCCTTACAATACTCAGCATTGAAAGAGACAGTCATGGTTCTTGCGGGGCTAAACGCTGCGCCGCTGTTGTTCCAGTATGAGCGAGGTATAGGGACTTCATAGAACCCGCTCCCTTTTACAATAGTTCTGCTGTATCTTGCTGCGCCACTCAGACTGTTAGGGCCACCAGTACCAGTGATGTTAGCGGCCTTAATTCTGTCGTTGCTATACTCATAATCAATCAACCAAATGTTAAATTGTATTTCATCTACAGTTAATCCGCTTGCTTGGTTTTCAGCCAAGGTCACAAACACTCTTAATTCTTCTCCGGTTTCTTCGCTGACAGATGGACAGTGATTTGGGACATGCACGACCTGTACTGCGTGACTGACTGAGGAAGACCCGTACCAATAAAAATTGTTGGCCCACGCAATATCGTCTGCGCTTGTGTTTGCCTGTGAGTATCCTCCCTTGCCCCACCTTGCTAGAAGTGTACCGTTGGTTCCTAGATTGCCGTCTAGCGCATTACTCATACCCGTAAAGAGAGAGCCACCTGTTCCTAAACGAGTCCACGATGTGGGAAGAATACTGTCATCGTTTTTACCTTGTAAAGCAATATATGGGTCTGCTATATAGCCATATCTTCCTGCATCCGTTAGTTTGTTTGTCACCAAACTTGTTGCGCCATCTTCTGTGTATGATGTGTCGTTAGGTGATACTGTTATGGAAGCATTGGTTTTTCTACTAGCATTGTATTCTTTTTGTGCCAATCTTTCTGCTTCTTTCTTGTTTAGTATTTTTGGAAATTCTAATACTTTCCAATTAGTAGTAGAGGTAGTTGTGGCAGAAGGATGGTCAACAAAGTCTTCATTATTATTGTAGTAAACTCTTACGTTGGAAACTGCGCCTGATACTTCTGTTTTTAGATTATTAGTCATTACGTTGTCACGGGTAAATATCTGACCACTGTTAAATTTTGGTCTAAAATCAATTCTGCCGTCTTTACCACATAACCAAGAAAAAGAAGTATGATGATTGTATATAGTTCCAAATCCTGCGCTTTTTGCTATATCACGCAAGGTATTTGTAAGTGGCTTTACACCTGCTTGGATAATACCACCGTAATCATCTATTATTGAAGTAGTGCCATCTGGTGTTAAATTTTTTGTAATAGGTATATTGTTAATGTCATAAAGAGAAGTAAGTTTTGTTGGAGGATTCCAATTTTTTGTTAGGCTTGTATTCCACAACATGCGTATTTTATCATTATCATAAAAAGTACCGCTATTTTTTGCTTCTACTTTACCATCAATGTGCATAAATAATCTTGTAATATTTTGGCTTGCGGTATATATTGTACTGCTAACACTTACTACTTCGTAATCATAATCATCTGTAGTTTCATCTGGTGCATCTTTTATATCAAAGTTATGATTTAATCCTACGCTGCCTCCGGCTGCTATATACGCATTGTTTATTTCAGTCATAATTTCATCAGGCGTTTCGCTTCCTACAGGTGTGTCCATACTCCATATACCACCTAGTTGTATAGGTATTTTCCAATTGTCACTTGCAGTCCATACATGTATACCTGCCATATGACCACCAGTACCGGCAGAACCACCTCTAGTTACTACAATTCTGTCTGTATTTGTACCGTCGCCTATTTGTACTATTGTATGGTTTTTACCTGTTGTAGTGTTTTGTATCATCATACCTTCTGCTATACCCATTGCTGTAAAATCTGTTCCTGATTTTATAAGGGTGTATAGGTTTGTAACTACACTTAAGGATGCGCTATCAAATGATGTACCTGTTTGCTCTGTTGTATTTTTGCTAGTCCATTTAAAGTAAGCGTATTCAATCGGTTGGTCATTTGATGCTGACGTAGTTTGTCTGGGAACAAATCTTCCTGTGCCACTGTTAGCAAATATATCTATATTGTCAACCTGTATTCCGGCATCACCTCTAAGTGCATCTTCTGATAATGCTGTTACATCGCTAATAATTTTGTATGCGTTTGGATGTACGGATTGACCCGTTGCTTTGTTGTTATCTGATACTATTGCTTCGGCCCAATAGTTGTCAATTAATGCAGGGAAACCAGATGTTGATACTGAATAGTCATCTAAGTCTGTAGTACCTCCGCCTATTTGATATGCGCCTCCTTGGTTTGTGTATGTGTTTAAGTTAAAAAATGGCGATGTATCGACTATACACATGGCACCTCCCTTGTCTTCCCAATCGTGGTATCTTGCGTTGCTTGGTTCATTTACAGGAACAAGGCGTGTGCCACCGATTGCCTCACCGTTATCTGTACCGGCAAATTTTTTATCTAAAACTAATGTATTTGTAGCATTATGTAACACCCTATATACTCCATCGTGTTTAGTAGTGTTAAACAAATGCACATAATCTGATGTAATTCCGTGGCTATTTTTTGTTACAAGTAAGGATTGAGTTGCTTGTCCACCAATACCGCTTGAATTGTCACTTAATGTTGCGCCCTCTATTGCTGTTGATGATGTACCCACACCGTAGTTGGCAGGTTTTGAGAATCCTGCATTTGTTACTGGGTCTATTGCGCTGATGTCCCACAAAAACATATCATCATTTAATTTTAGTTCTGTAAATTTATCAGCCAAACCGTCTGCATTTAATTTATCAACGTAATTAAGATTTACTGTATAATCTGTTGATGGCGGTATCAAGCCAAACTCTGTTTTTCTTGTACCTCCATCTGCATCTGCATTACCATCTATTCTCATATCGGCCCACAACACCCATAAATGTTTATAATCATCCTCAAAGTCTAGTGGTAAAACCCATACAGCATTTTTATAATTATAATTTACACCATTGTATGATTTAGTACCTGTTCCAATATCAAAATCAGCATCAATATATTTACATCCTAACATATAATAACTACCACTAATTTCTTGTAAATCCTGCCAAATAAATCTACCCGTTTTATTTGGTTGAGTACCAGAATCTTTACCTATGTCTGGACCGCTTGTCCAAAATCCTTCTGCTCGTATTTCTGCAACACCGGCCCATGCTTGTCGTGCTACTAAACCATTGTACAAAGCCGCTGATATTTGTACGTGCTTGTCATCTTTGCTTATATCTGCTGCTACGTTAAAGTTTGTGGCTACGTTTCTAACGCTAGTATCGTTTGGGTTGTATCCACCTGTTATATCTGTGTTACTATTTGAACCAAGGGGGTCATATTTTATTCTGCCAAAATGATACTTAAACCACAATGATTGTGGCAAATCTCGCATCCATCGTGCATGTTGCGCTCTAAATCTTGCCTTACCTATATCGCCCGTTTCAAGTGACACTGTTCCTTTTTCTTGATTCCAATAATATCTTTTTCCGCTTGCTAATGTACTACCTGTTGTAGTAATAACTCCATACTTGCCCTCTAAATATGACCTAAATGGGGTATCTGTAACTACATAATATATATTTGGAGTAGCAGCATAAGTAGTGCCGGTTCTATCCGTAGTATAAATGTCTTTGGCTGCCCTTACAGATGATACTGTTTGCTCTCCTAATATTGACAAATCTAACGGGCTTGCGTTTGAGGAAGCCTGTGCGGTTGTTGATGTATCGTCTATATCTATGTTAAAAGTATTAGGGAAAAAAGTATCTCCTACTTTAAGTCCGGGGTCGCCATCAAACATTATTATTAATGTATTACTTTGACCTAAATTGGTGCTTGGGTTGCTCTGCAACCACGTTTGCCATGCTGCATCTTGCTCTGCTGTTGACAAGTTTGTTTGCCACCATGAATTTAACATTGATGTATCAACAGGAACTCTACCACCTAAATAAATAATTTTGGTGCTTTCGGGGGTATAGGTAACGCTATCTGTAACCAGTCTTCGCTTTACATTTCTTACTATACTACCGGCCTGACTATTTACATCTGTCAGTGCGGCATTGGTTACGTTATGGTTTGTTGTTCCTGTAACTGTAATAGTATCAGAAGCGGTAATGGTAGTAGTATCTGATAGGATATATGCCGTTTTTACACTTCCAGAATTTGTGTCATAATACTCATAATCGTTAGACGCATCTACAGAAACTTGCTGTATTCCTATTATTCCTTGTCCGGCGTACTGCTCTTCTATACTGTTAGGCCCATGCTGTATATCTTCGTTGTTGTACATTTGTATAGGCATACCAGAACCAAGTTGCAGTCTTTGATTTGCGTTTTCTGCAAAGGCGTTTGCTTGACCAAAACCAAGTTTGTTATTTAGTATCTTTAGTGGTCTTGTTCCCATGTGCATTATACTTTTCATACCCTCAGTTTCAGCAATCCAGTACGGACTATCTTGCTGTAACTGACCTACATCCCACATTGGAATTTGTTTATTCATAATAGAAGCACTATGACTTGCTTGTAATTTTATAACGCGATGTGATTTTTCTTGTTGGATAGCCATGCTAGTTATTACCCCTCTCCATACTGGTCTATCTGTACGTTGTTCTTCATCTGAAGCAAACATCAATAAACCACAGTCAACCGGGTCATTGTTTGAAAATAATTCTTTTAAATTATAAGTATAGTTAGTAGCAGATGTACCGGCAACACCATCATCTTTATCATCTAAAATGTCAAAATTAAGAAGTGAGATACCGTTGTTCGGCCATGTTAATCTTAAATTGTTTATCGGTGTTTCTGCATGTCTATCTTTGTTACTAAGTGGATTTGTTAGATACCTTACAACGCCAACCCTATCAAGCAGTAAATAACACGCGGCTTTGGCAGTGCTTGTTGCTCCATTTGTGTGTGGTTGATGATACATTTCATAACCGTAAATTTCATTAGCAGATACGTTACCACCAAACGATGTACCGTCTAACGAATAACCTTGTGTTAAACCTACTCTTGTACCGTTAACATAAGGATAAAATTTTTGATTTGTAAAGTCTATTCTAAAATCTACATCTAACCAAGCGTCATCATTGGTTTGAGTTTGTGCAGACGCACCAATATAACTAGCCCCGTAGCAATCGTAAGACGGATAGTGCGCATAATTTGTACTGGAAAGCACACCGCTTGTTGTACCCAAAAGTAGTTTAAATTGTATTGCCGGTGTACCCGTTAGGCCCGCAGTAGTTGTCACGCCCGCGCTAGTCGTAGGAAACCCTATCTGAAAGTCTACCTCTACTGGATACTCACCGTTAGCAAAACTAGAGCCACGAATAGTGTTGGCTTGGTCTACATCTCCGTGATGACATCGCGCTGCTATTCTAGTATGAAATACATCATTGTCTAATCTTGTGTTTAGTGCGCCGTCATAGGTTATTGATGGCACTGCGTCACCCGTACCGTTGTTTACTCTCTTTATAACAAGGAATGGTTTGCCACCGGGAGACTTAATAGTGTAAAACAAATTTTCTGGTGTAACGTTAGTGTCACTACCGCTAAAACTTAGGCACTCACCAGTCCATGTGCCAGTCAAGTGTGCAGATTGATAGTAGCGGTTTGGTTCACTTGATGTGTACCAAGAGTCAAACTGACCTGCTTTTTTGTTTGCATATTGTGTGCCTGTAATACCACTACTACCATCGCTTGTCTGATACGGCTCCATAGCCGACCTTCTAAACGTAGCATCCTCTTGACCTACAGGCAAGACATAGGTACCCGTAGTGTCGTATCCGTTTGCTATTAGTTGGTATCCGTCGCCGCTGGCGATACCTGTGTCTTTATAGTTGGTGTTGCTTGTACCATCTCCAAACTTAAATCTGTTAGGAGCAAGACCGTTAGGATATTGCAATTGCGCTCTGCCGCTCCAATTTGAGTTACTGTTTCTGTTAGTATCGTGTGATAACCACTCAAACATACCGGAGTTTTTAAGTTTGGAAAACTCACCCATTGTGACACCAGTGATTCCATCTAACACAGTAGAATAGTTTTCTCTATCAACTACTGACCATCTATACCTAGGATTTGACGTAGCCTCGCCGTTCATAGGGTTGCCGTGATGACTCTTTAGCGAAGAGTAAGAAACTGTTGTGCTTGGGTTATTTAGGTCATCTGCTACAGCCCTAGCACTGTTAAAGTCATCATAGTAGCCCGTAAGCCAAAATGAATAGTTGTCTGTACATGGTCTTACCATAATTATCTCTCTCTATATGCTTTGGCTTGTAGTCGTCATATCTATTCCGCGCATTCTTGCCCCTCTCTCTACGTGGTCTAGTATCTCCTGTGCGGCTTGCTCTGTTGTCATGCCGTTAAAGTTATTAGTCATAATGACCTCAGTGTTTACTAAAAGGTTTTCCACGCCCCTGTTTACAACCTGTCTTACCAAGTCTCCTGTAATGTTTGATGCGGCCATACCGTAGAACAACTCTTCTCTTGCGCTGTTAAAGTCCAACACAGATTGTGTTGCTTCTTCCATAGCATTTGCTACTCCCTCTGCAAGAGCGTTAGAGTCACCCTGTAGAGTTTCTAAGGCACTAGCGTTTGATTGTATAGCATTTAAGATAGCATCTGCTCCTTCTTTACCAGATAATTCAATAAATAATACTAAATCTTCAAATTCTTCAAGTGTTAATTTAGCATCATCTATTGCTTTTTGAGTCATATTTTCTCCTGTTAAAATATTAAATTCATCAAACAAAACACCACGCCTTCTTGCGCCGGCTCCTGTTTCTAATTCGTCTAAAGCATCAACAACACTTTGTATTTCTTCCTTTGTGATTTCAGATTCTTCTAGTATTCCTGCTAGTCTTACTTGTAGAACTTCACCTAAAGTTTTTTGGTCTACTAAATTTTGTTCGTTTAAAGCCTCTGTAGCCGCTACAGACCCTCCGGCATATTGATTTACTGCGGCTGTAGCATCTTGATATTTCGCAATAAGCGAGTCCAGTGATTGTTCTTGGTCCAAAAGAGCATCCATAAACATTTCTGTGTCTGACTGTACGAAATTTTGTGTTGCGTTTGACATTTCTTCCATTTCTCTCTTTCTCTTCTTTTCTGCGTTATTAAGAGCAACTAACGTTCCAATTAGAACAGCAACACCTGCCGCAACTCCTACTACTGCTAGTGCATTTGCCGCTATAAATGCTTTAAGAGCCGCTACCTGTGCAAATATTGCCGCAGTATTAGATACTCTTGCGCCTGTATCTGCATTTGTGGTGGCACTTGAAAACGCAGTTTGAATAGCAGCAAGCCTATCTGCTATAGTTTTAGAAGTAACGGCACCTATTTCTCCCATAATAGCCAATGTGTTTTTTTCACTTGTGTCTAAAGCCATTTTATCAGCAGCAACTTTAATTAAAGTGCTTCCTGCTAGTGCTACTTGCTGTGCGGCTAAAGCAGCAGCCCCGGCTGTCATCAAAGACATACCTACTCTGTTTGCTGTTGCGTTATCTGTCATTGTGACTAAAGCACCACCGAGACCAATAACTGCTCCACCCAGAGCAAACATACTCTGTGCGGCTCTTGCATTAGCATCGTTCATTTCTTCTGTTGCTTGTCTTTCCGCTCTCAACGAAGTTAATTTATCACGGGCAAGGAGAGATGATGATTCTTGTTCTATCGCTTGTTTTTCTTCTAAAATAGCATTTAATTTCATTATCTCAAGTCTTAATTCCTCATATTCGATTTGTTCTAATTGTAGATTGTGTTGCGTTATTGTTGAATCCTCATTATTTATAACAGCCTGTTGATGTTCTATTTTTCTTTCTTGTACTAATTCTCTTGCGTTTGCTAACTCTGCGTCTTTTTCTGCTATTTTTGCCTTTGTCTGGGCTATCTCTGTTGTTGTTTGTTTTAAAATGTCTTGATGTGCTGCTCTTCCTTCGTCAGTTAATTCACCAAGTAGGTTTAATTCTGTTTTGGACATATTTACAAATTCTCTCTTTAAAGAATTCAATTCAGCAAGAGAATCACTAGCACTTTGATAACTTGTGCCTACTCTGCTAAAAGCCTCTTCGTTGACTAATTGGTCGCCGGCCATAGCCCTACTAACAGCGCGTTGTGCTTGCATAGCAACCGTCAAAGCGGCAATGTTTGTGACTACTCCCAACACAGGTACTATAATGTTCTTTAAATTTAATCCTAATGCAGCAGCCCCCTGTGCTGCTTCTGGTAAAGCGGCTACTAGGTCAGATATAAACAGCGTAAACTTTGCTTGATTTTCTGTGGCTAATGTCAGAGCCGGCAAAAGATTCTCACCCAACTCGGCCCTGTAGTTTGACAACTCTGCTTCTGCGCTTCTAAAGTTCGTAATCTGTTCGTCTAATCTGTTATTTACTTCTTCAAGAGCGGGGAATAAGGCCATCTGTCCTTCGTGCGCTAACTGAGTAGCCCTTTCGTAGTTGTCCATCAACTTGATAAACCTTGTGTAGTGTCTGTTTCCTGCTACGCTTTGTGCTATTGCCTGTCTTTCAGCCTTAGTAATTTCATTCCATTGACCAGACAAATCACCGAGAATTTGAGATAGTGGTCGTAGATTACCATTAGAATCTTCCACGGATATATTCAATGCTTCTAATTCCTTTCGTGCGCCGTTAGTATCTGCTCCCAAACGTGCGTAAATCATCCTAAGCGCACGACCGGCCTTACCCTGCTCTTCACCAGTCTCGATAAGCACGGCTGACTGTGCCGCCATCATTGCTATGCTTTCGCCGGTAAGATGTGCCTGTGA
>CEON01018721.1_pt1 | contig 11109 bp, 15 predicted proteins | sample 530291 | NCBI WGS metagenome assembly CEON01 (sample SAMEA2619888, study PRJEB7988) | marine metagenome | biome: marine biome (ENVO:00000447); feature: surface water layer (ENVO:00002042); material: "saline water (ENVO:00002010), including plankton (ENVO:xxxxxxxx)" | depth 5 m
AAGGACGTTAATTAATGTCTGTACCAGTAGATAAATTAGGTCTTCCTTATGATAATAGATTATTGTCAGAAATACCTCAAAGTGAAACTTATTTGACTAGTAATAAAGTTGTAAATGTAGTTAGAAGTATTCCAGAATTAAGACAACAACCTACAATGAGAGCTATTCATAGACAAACAATTCATGGTGAGTCGGGAAGATATAATGTACATCAACGACAAGTTATTAATAAAGACGGTGGAGGAGTATATGTTCCACCTATAAATACTAAAGATTACTTAGGATATGGTTTGTATCAAATTAGTGGTGAAGATAATAAAAAAGATTATGTTGGTTACTTAGAAAGAACAAGCCAACCTTTTACTGTAAAGTCTCAAATATTATTTAATCTAGCAGTTATAAATGGAACAGATAGTGTTCTAGGAGTAGGTAGTACACGTAGAGATGCTTTTCAATCAGACTATAATAGATATAAAGATAGTGACCCAATGAAAGCTCTTATATCTTATAATGTAAATATATTAAGGAATGAAAATGCTAACATGGTTAATCCTAATTCTCCAAGAAACTCAACTTTTCAAAGGTTCTTAAAAGAAGAATTAGAGTATCAAAAAATAATAGATGGAGAATCAAATGAGTAGTGTAAATACAAATGGCTATGGTTTTCTTAATGTAGGAAGAGACGATAATAGTAATCTTACTTCTTTAATAAAAGGAAAAGATTTTTATAATGCACAAGCTTTTATTAATAATGACATACTTACTAAAAATGCTAATGTATTAAATGAAGACCCTTTACTGCAAAAAAGTAACGAGAGATGGAATGACATTCATGTTCCTATGATTCAAGAAATAGCTGCTATGCCTGAGGGAGATGCTAAGGACGAAGCTTTGGCTGTTTATTATACATACTTAAGTGACCACATAAATAGTACTAACATAGAGCTAACTAGAGGTACAGGTAATAATATATATAAATGGATAGATAAATATGACGTAGAAACATTTAGTAAAAAGGAAAGAAAAAATAGAAGAAATGCTCAAACAAACTTAATAAACTCTTGGCAATTAGGCTATGAAAATCCTGTTATTCCTCCTACTGTTGATGATGACCCTATACTTGTTGGAGAAGCACCTAATATACTTGCTGGAAGATTTGTAGTAGATAATACAATAAAACGAAAAATAGAACAAGGCGGTAATTATATTTATGAAAAAGTTGTAGGTAAGTCACCTACTGCAAGCAAAGCAGAAATAGTTCAATACTTTTCAAGAACTCACTCAAATTTACCAGAAACTAACTTTAACTTTTTACTAGATAATACGGTATTTAATGATTTATTTGGGTCTGATTTACTATCTACTTATACTGGTAATAATCAACGAGAAGCAATGGGAAAACTTTTTAATCAAATGAATGACCCACAAAGTTTTACGTTAAATGACTTAGTAGCTTTTGATACTATAAACCCTGCAGGAATGTTTATATTAAATTCTGCTTTATTATCTAAAAGAATAGATGCAACATCTAATTTTAATTGGGAACAATTACTTCCAGCTTTAGAAAACTTAGGAGAAGAAATGGTTCCTGAAATAGGAGTAGGAGTTGGAGTAGTAGAAGGACTCAAAAAGTTAGGTAAAAAATATACATTACCCTTAGTTGTTTTAAATAAAATAAGTAGATTAAGAAATCAAATAAACAGAACAAATGTTGGAAGAAGAGCTTTAGTAGGTTCACGAGCATTCGGTTTAACAAAAGTTAGTAAAGGTGAAAAGTTTTATAATAGAAATAGTTTAATGAGAACTACTTATCAAAATATGTTAGAAACTGCAGTAGGTAGTTATGCTTTAAAATTTTCTAATTTAGATGAAGATGGAGTATTTACAAAAGAAGAAGCAGTAGACTTAGCTAACTTAGAAATAGTACTTGCAGGAGGAGGAACTATACTACTAGGTGGAGCTGGTAAATTATTTAGTAGAATAAAAAACCCTGCTCAAAATTTAATAAATACTGCTAATAAAACAAGTGTTGGTAATTTTAAAGACCTTACTTATGGAGATGTAAAAAGATTTAAATTCTTTTATGAACAAGTAGTTGCAGTAAAAAACGGAGTTTTAAAAAGACCTATAACTAAATTTGAACAACAATTTTTAGACGAAGGACGTGTTGCTTATTCTATTATACAATCAGCAGAAGAATCAGTTAAGAAATTAAAAAACAAATTAGATTTTGGTGATACACAAGTTATAGCTAAATATATTGAAGACAATAAAGAATTACTTGAAATGAGTCAGGAAGTTTTAGGAGCTAGAACTAAATTAAAAATTAATTATGACGAAGTATTTAAAAGCGATGACTTTACTAAAAAATTATTATCTGAGTGGAATCAAGTATATGGAAATTTATTAACGCCTAGTCAAAGAATAGCAAATAAAATAGCACAAGAACATGCTCTTTTAAAAAATCAAAACGTAAGAACATGGGCTAAAACTGCTGCTGAAGCAGACTCTTATATTAATCAAGGAGTACAATTAGATGCCAAAGGAAGAGTAATAGGTGTTAATCAAGAAGTTATAGAAGACTATTTAGTAGAAGCAAGAAATTTAACTAAAGTAGGAGCTGCTAAACATGTAGCTGCTAAAGTATTAATATCTGAAGATTTTAGATTACTTCTTAATAGAATAGATGACGTAATTTATATGAGAAATATTGTTGAAGGAGAAGACTTTATAAACAGGCTTTTACCTGAAGAAGAAATAACAAGACTAACTAAAAACTTAACTGAATGGGAAGAAGCAACAAGTGAAATAGGTAGAAGACTAAATGAGTTAAAACTAGTAGATAAAGTTAAGTATAAGACTTGGAAGAAAACATTTACAGATAAAGCTTTAAGAGTAAATCCTGAAGAGTTAGCAAAAGAAGTTCGTACAGTATTAAATAAATATAGAGGTATGAAAATTAAAAATGGAAAGGTATCGTGTTAAATGGCAGATTGTAATTTATCAGGTAAAGACCCAGTAGCAGTAGCTAAAGAAATTAAAAAGGTTTTACAAAAAAGACTTAAATCATTTAACAAAGCTTTAGGAAGTCCTATTAGAGAAGAGTTAAAAAGTACTGCTGGAAAAACAATATGGTTAAGAGTTAGAGCAGGACTTCTTGCAGATATAGTACAAAGAGGTGGAGAGTTCTTTGCTAGTATTGTTTCTTATGAAAAAAGATTAATAAGTGCAGGAGTAGCAAATATAGCAACTGGAAATGTAAAAGAAGGCTTAGCTTTACTAAGTCATTTTAAAGTATTAGGTGCTTATAAAGATGCTGCTGCAAGATTATTAAATAAAAAAGCTAGAGCAAAATTTAAAAGAAGAGCTAAAGAAAATGGGTTACCTGTTACTCTAGCTGAGTTCTTTACATCAGCTAAAGTTGTTAAAAAAGAAAGATATGATATAGATGTAGGAGCAGATAATCCTTGGAAAGCAGAACTTTATTTTGGTGAAAATACTTTAGCGTTACTAAGTAGTAAGTTTCAATCTACGTTTGGTAAAGTATCTAAAAGTGTAGATGAAAATAGTTTTGCTAAATTATGGGATAATACTTCTGAATTATTTCAGTTTGCTGAAAGAGGAATACCTATGTTAACTGATGCCCTAGTAGAGAGTGGAGCTATAACTACTATACTTTCAAGACAAACTTCTGTATTTAAAGGTTCACTACAAAAAACAGCAAAGGAACTAGGGCTTAATCCTGTGCAAGTAGAAGAACTAACAGATATATTTTCCGATTACTTTTACAAAACTCTAACTCATCAACATGATGATATAGCTAAAGAAATAGCAGATAGATTAGTTAAAGTAACTGAAGATAGCATGGATGATTATTCAGAGTTGCTTTTTGAACTTATGAAGAAAAATGCAGATGAAGGTTTAGAAGAAATGGCTTCTCTTACGTTTAAAAAAGATTTAATAAACGAAAACAGATTTGAGCTTGTACAAATGCTAGGTAAGTTAGATAAACTTCTAAGACAAAAAAATACTACCTCTACTTTATTAATAGCAGGTTTCTTACGAACAGGAGTAAACTTAACTTCAGAAGGTTTTCAGTTGTTACTTCCTTTCGGTTCAGTTAAAAAAATGTTAACAAAGAAAACTGCATTTGAAAGAGTAGAAGCAGCTACTGAAATAGGATTAGCTGTTACAGGTTGGTATTTCTTAAATAATCTTAGAGAAAGTGGACAAACAGGTTTTGATGAAAAAACAAAACAAAGTTATATTCAAGTTGGAGATAAAAAATATGACTTAAAAAGAACTCACCCTACTCTTCAAGATGCTTTAAATGTTTTTAATATTACTATGGACGTAATGGAAAAAGCTCAAACAACTAGAGAAATATCTCCTTCTATAATTGTAGCAATGCAACAAGAAGGGGTTGACCCTAAGATAATTGCAGACTTTCAAAAACAAATACAAGAAAAAACAACTTTAATCAATAACTTAGTAGAAGCTGGAAGTAATGTTACACAATCTCTTATTAATAAACATTTTAGAAACTTCCTACAATTAGAGTATAAACTAGGTTCTACTGAGAGTAATATAACAATATTTCTGACTCAGTTAATGCACATGCCTTGGGATTCTGTAACAGACTTTGTTGGTTTTATTATGGATACTGAAGAAGAAAATGCTATGGATAGAGAAACCTTTAAAGTTTATATGGATACATATGATGCTATTGGTCAACGATATGGTACTGTTAGAGCATTAGGTAAATACTTTGGTTTAATAGAACCTTTTCAAAGACAGATAGATGTTAAAGGACACACAGTAATAGGTAAAAGAACTTTTTCTAGAGGTACATATCAAGTTACTGGCAATGAGCCTTTTGAACAATTTGCTAGAGGAGTAGGTTTAATTTTATATCCTAACTATGACAAAGAATTTACTGTAAGAAAAGACCCTGATTTAGTTATGAAAGTTCCTCGAAATTACCCAGAGATATTAGGTAAGATATTAACAAGTAAAACTTTTAATGGTAAAACTTATACAGAAGCTATGAATAGTTACGTACAAGAATTAAAAGATTTAGGGGTACATAAAAGAGACCCTTATAAAGCTAAAATGATGATTAAAGCATTTCATGATACTTTATATGGAGTAGCTAATAAAAAAGCTAAAAAAGAAATAGGTAACACAATAAGCGAAGAAGCAAAAGCAGAAGCTGCAATAATTAAAAGGGCATTAGGAAAATGATAAATTTAGAAAAAGTATTACAAGAGTTACACTGCGAAACTGCAGAATATATGTCAAAAGAATTACAAAAAGCTAGAGAAGATAAAGATTATGTTCTTCCCCCTGCATTTTTAAGTGCAGTTATTAAGTTCTTAAAAGACAATGATATTTCGTGTGAGATTCGTGAAGGAACTGTACAAGGAGATTTAGTAAAAGAAATTAGTAAAGAGGATTCAGAGTTTCTCAGATTGGTTAAAGGTCAATGAGAGAAATAATAGAAAGAACATCAGTAGGAACTATGGGTTTTATATCAAGTGTAGAGCTACAACAGGTTAACGAAGTACTTAGTGCAATAGTAGCAATATGTACAATTATTTATTTAATATCAGCGATAAGGAAAAATGCAAAACGATAACGATACAGATTTAAAAATAGGAGAAGGTACAGATATAACTATACCTTTACGAAACTTATTATCTATAATAGGTGGAGTAGCAGTAGCAGTTATAGGTTACTTTCATGTAGATGAACGTATTATGCTTCTTGAACATGAACAAGTTAGAATGTTAGATGATATTCAAGCTAATGCAGTATGGATTGACGAATGGGAATCAGATGGTATACTACCACTAGATGTAAAACAAAACATGAAGATAGAATTTTTAGAGAAAAAAATGGAGGAGCTTAATGGCAAAATCAAAGAGCAGAGTAAATGAAGCTGGTAATTATACTAAACCTGCTATGCGTAAAAGATTATTTAATAGAATAAAAGCAGGTTCTAAAGGTGGAAAGCCTGGTCAATGGTCAGCTAGAAAAGCTCAAATGTTAGCTAAAGCATATAAAGCTGCTGGAGGTGGTTATCGTGGCTAAGGCTAAATCTCAAAGGTCTTTAAGTAAATGGACTAAACAAAAGTGGAGAACATCTGATGGTAAACCAAGTAAAGGTAAAAAAAGATATTTACCAGATGCTGCTTGGAAAGCTTTAACTATAGCTGAACGCAGAGCTACAAATGCTGCGAAAGCCAAAGGAAATAGAAAAGGTAAACAGTATGTTGCACAACCTAAAAAGATTGCAAAGAAAACTAGGAGATATAGATAATGCGTAGGATGACAATAGGTAATGCTGAAAAGATAAGTAAGTTTACATATCGAGCTACTAACAACGGAGATGATGAAGTTGGTGGCATAATAGACTTTACTACTTTTACTAACCTAGAAGAACTACTTATTAAAAACGCAAAGTTTGATTCTGTAGATTTTATTAATACTTTATCTAGTACTGTTGATTTTATAAACCTAGAACAAAATGATTTCTTTGGATTAGAACTACCTGCTACATTTAATGCTAATTCTAATTTAACAATATTAAAATTAAACAACTGTGGTCTTAAAGGTACTATACCTAGCCTTGCTCCTTTTAGTAACTTAGAAAGATTTCAGATTGGAGCACAGAGATATAGTACTTGGACAAACAGTGGATTCTTAAAAGTATTAAAAGATAGACATGGTATGCCTTATCCTCATACTTCATTTTCAGGAGTAGCTGAAGGATTTGCAGTTCCTAGTACATTAGCATATTCTAGTTATAGATATAATGAAATGGATGCAGATACTATTAATACAATTCTAATAGCTTATGATACTGCAGGAGGAACTAATGGTACTTTAGATATTAGAGGAAACTTTATGGCTACTCCTACTGGAGATGGTCTTACTGCTCAAGCTAATTTACTTACGAAAGGTTGGACAATACTATCATGAATATAATTGATAATCCTAATGAAGAAATAGTAGATACTACTTACTCTATTGTATATAATCCTACTACAAAAGAGGTTATAGTATATAATGATTTAATAGATGCAGATATTGAAACATATACAGTAACTAGTCCTTTAAGACTTGTTACAGGAACAAAAGAAGAAATAGATAATTATATAGAACAAGAGGAGTTAAATTATGAGCGTTGAGTTATTAGCAATGCTAGGAGGCAGTTTATCAGGGTTCGTAATGAAACTGATAGCAGCACAAGCACAATCACAAGCAGCACAATTAGAAGGAATATTAAAGAAACAAGGTTTAGCAGATAAAAGTGCTGACAGAGCAGCTAAACGTGGTGGTCAAGCAGGAGCAATAGTAAGACGAGTAATAGCTATTTGTACATTATTCGCAGTTATATTTGCACCATTTATACTAGCATTTTTTAATGAACCTGTTACTATCGAAGCTAACAAATCAGGAGGAATCTTTGGATTTTTATTTGGAGATTTGTTTGCTAAAGGAAATGGTTGGATAGAATTACAGGGTTATGTATTGTTACCAGAAGTAAGACAAACTATGTTAGCGTTAGTTGGATTTTATTTTGGTAGTTCACAAGTTAAATAGGAGAAATTATTATGCCAATGGGAAAAGGTACTTACGGAAGTAAGAAAGGTAGACCAGCTAAAAAGAAGAAACCATTAACTGCTGCTGAAAAGAAAAAGTTAATGGCTATGAAAAAGAAAAAAGGTAAGAAATAATGCCAGCAAAGAAAGACCCTCGATTAGCTAGAGCAGGAGTATCTGGCTTTAATAAACCTAAACGTACTCCTAATCATCCTAAAAAGTCTCACATAGTAGTAGCTAAAGAAGGAAATAAGATTAAGACTATACGTTTTGGAGAGAAGGGAGCTAAAACTGCAGGTAAACCTAAAGCAGGAGAGTCTGCGAGAATGAAAGCTAAACGTAAGTCTTTCAAAGCTAGACACGCAAAAAATATTGCTAAAGGTAAAATGTCTGCTGCTTATTGGGCTAACAAGGTTAAGTGGTAATGAATGTAAGTGTTCAAGACTGTAAAGATAACTTAAAGTTATTTACTTGGGTTATTTGGAAGCACCTTGACTTGCCTAGACCAACAGATGTTCAGATAGATATTATGGATTACCTACAACATGGTGGTGATAGAATTATTATCGAAGCCTTTCGTGGAGTAGGTAAATCTTATCTAACAAGTGTTTATGTTCTTTGGAGACTCTTCAACAACCCTGAAGAAAAATTCCTCATTGTATCTGCTTCTAAAATTAGGGCTGATGAGTTCTCCATTTTTACTAAAAGATTAATTAACGAAGTAGAAATGTTAACACCTTTACGTGGTGGTTTTAGAGACTCTAACGTAGCGTTCGATGTAGCAGGCTCAGGAGCTTCTCACGCCCCTTCTGTTAAGTCAGTTGGTATAACAGGTCAGTTAACAGGAAGTCGTGCTTCAGAGGTAATTGCGGACGATATAGAGGTAATCTCAAATTCACTTACAAATGACATGAGAGCTAAACTTTTACATAGATGTGGAGAGTTTGAATCAGTACTATTACCTAATGGAAAGATTAAATATCTAGGAACTCCACAGAACTATGAAACAATTTATAATAAATTAGCAGAAAGAGATTATAAACTACGAGTCTGGACTGCGAGAATGCCAGCAGTAGAAAAAATAATTGATTATAAAGGTTGTCTTGCACCTATGATTGTAGAATCAGAAAAAGACGAAGGCGAACCTATAGACCCAATGAGGTTTGATGAAGAAGATTTAAGAGATAGAGAAAGTAATATGGGCAGGTCTACCTTTAAATTACAGTTTATGTTAGATACTTCTTTATCTGATGAGGATAGATTCCCTCTTAAAACAGAAGACCTAATAATAATGAGCCTAGATGGCGATAAAGCTCCCACAAGTGTACAATGGGGAGCTAATAATAGTACTTGTATAGAAGAACTACCTACAGTAGGAATGGGTAATGACGCTTGGTACAGTCCAATTAATACGTCAAGTGAGTGGATTGACTTCGAAGGTAGCGTCTTAGCTATAGACCCATCTGGTAGAGGAGCTGATAAGACTGGTTATGCAGTCGTAAAAACTCTTCATGGCAAGCTTTATGTAACAGCCCTTGGAGGAATCCGAGGAGGCTACTCCGATGGAGCATTACAGAAGCTTGCTAATATAGCAAAACAACATAAAGTAAATGCAGTCTATCTAGAGGCTAACTTTGGTAACGGAATGTTTACAAAGTTATTCACTCCATTTCTAGTTAGAACGCACCCTTGCACAATACAAGAAACAACAGTCAAGGGTCAGAAAGAACTACGAATAATTAACACTCTTGAACCAGTAGTATCAGGTCATAGGTTAGTTTTTAGTAGAAAAGTAATAGAAGATGATGTCCAAGTTGCAAGAGACCCTCTAGAATACTTTCATTCTTTTAGTTATCAGTTCACAAGAATGAATAGGTCTAAGAGGGCTTTAAAGCATGACGACCTTATCGATGCTCTTTCTTTAGCAGTCCAATACTGGCAGGACATATTAGCTACAGATGAGAAAGAAGCAGAAGACAGACAGAAGTATGACTGGATAATAGATGAAATGGAGAAGTCTACTGAATGGATGTCGGGGAGAAGCACCTCTAAACCTTTAAATTGGATAGGCATGTAAGTCTTATACGCCAGTTTAACATGCTCTCTAGAAGGGGAAGAGGGAAATCCTTACTTTAAAGTCCCTTAATTTAGTTATTATTATAACTACTATATTAAATACGTTCAAGGCTATGACAATGTCATAGAAGTACCTCGGAAGTACCTGCAAAGTGCAGGGAAGGAACGCTAAACATAGGAGATTACTATGGAAGTTACCCTTAATTACAGAGGTTCAACTTACAAAAAGACAATTAAAAAGTCTTAAAAGGTTGTGAGTAGCGTTTGAAAAAATGTTGCAAAAATATGAGGGGTGTTTCGTTACATTACGTAAAAAAATTACCCCTTTTAATTACTTAAAAACCTTACAATTTATAGGTATTTAAATACGTAGAACTTGTAAGCCTTTTAAGTCTTTGGGAGTCATTGTGTCACACCACAATATATAGTATGCGTTAGTTTTCAAAACCACTATATATTGTGCCTTCGAGAATGCTCGAGAATGAACGAACGCCTTGTGAGTAATGCTATGACCTTACTATGCCTTGAAAGGCTCTAGAGGGCAAATATGGGCGTTTAAAAGGCATTGTTCATTTATGCCTATTTTTTTTCAACTTTCGAGGATTTTGAATTGCCTTCAAAAAACCTATGACAATTGTCATAGAAAATTTTTTTAATCTTTTTTTAACATACCTATTGACGTATTTTTAAAAGTATGAGATAATCTATTTATGTTAGTTGAGAAATACATCCTAAATGAGCAAATCGACAAAAGCTATGACACTGTCATAGGAAACGATTTCGCAAGGATTGTTACTTCTAAAGTGGAAGTTGCCTTGCCATTAGGAAAAAATAAAATGAATAAACTAGATACAATTAGAATGAAAGCTACACAATTAATCGTCAATAGTTGCGAGAATACTGTTAATCATGACTCTACGCTATTAGGTTACTTGAAAGAGTTAGGATGCAAAACTGTTACTAATTCTATGAGCCACACTAAAGCCGATGAAATTAAAAAATCGGGTTTGAAAATTATTGCTGAAGTAGGCAAATTGGCTCGAGCTGAAATTGTTAAAAACCATGGTTGCAAAAAGCAGTCGGAAATGCCCGACGGCAGTGATGGTCGTAAACAATACAACTTAGTGAATAAGCATTTAGAGAGAGCCAAAAAATCTCTAAATTACAAAATCACTAAAATTGACGAAACGCTAGAGATTGAAAAAATTGCTAAAAAACTAGCGAATCTTGTCGATGCTCTTGAAGGCGATGTTACACTAACTAAGGAAGAGGAAGACAGAACAAAAGTTGCAGTTCAAGAAATCTTCGGAAGTACTGAAGATTTAATTTATCTTTATGACGTGAAAGTTACGAAGAAAAAAGATAAAAAGAAATAGTTACAAAAATGTAACATTGAAAACCCTTGCAGAAATGTAAGGGTTTTTTT
>CEON01103095.1_pt1 | contig 11048 bp, 4 predicted proteins | sample 530291 | NCBI WGS metagenome assembly CEON01 (sample SAMEA2619888, study PRJEB7988) | marine metagenome | biome: marine biome (ENVO:00000447); feature: surface water layer (ENVO:00002042); material: "saline water (ENVO:00002010), including plankton (ENVO:xxxxxxxx)" | depth 5 m
AAAAAACCTTGAAATAATCAAGGCTTTAATTGTAACAGTTTGTAACAGTAATATTAATAATTTATATATTCACAAAGACACTCAGTTACATCTTCATGTATAGTTTCTTCACACCCTTCCTCAGTTTCGTAACCGTCTGGATGTACAAAAGATACACTCCAATCATATTCATCATAACATACAACATGCCATTCCTTTTCCCAGGGGTCATAATCACCATAATCAGGACCCAATGGAGTTTCACAACCAACAGCGAACAACCCTAAAACAATTGTTAATAATACTTTTTTCATAAAATTCCTTTTTTAATTACACTATAATTTACGAATAAATTGGCTAAAAGTCAATGGTTTTAATTGTAACACATTGTAACAAATTATTATGGTTTGATTCTTAATTTGATATTAAGTCCTTGTGGTGTGTATGGGTTTTTATCATCTTGTCCTGATATAGAAATTACTTCTAATTTACCATCAACTTCAATGTAATCTTCCATTGGTTGAGAATCAGTTCTTATATCTTGATTAAACACACCTGATGCATCTAATGGAATGTTAACACTTCCATAATGTATGTATTCTTGTTTTACTGGTTCTTCAATACCTGTAAATTGTCCTTCTGTTCTATTGTTTGAATCTCCATTTGGATTTTGTAAAACATAAACATCATATTTACCAAATGGGACTCTGACATGCTCTGCACCACCATTTGTTAAAACGCTCATGTTTGTTTCACCAATCCAATCGTGTTGTGAAATGAAAGCCTTGTGAGCTTCCATACTTTTCATAGGTATTAATTCAAAATTTGCGGTGGTTCTAAAATCCAAAATAGAAATTGATGGGCTGGTGACAAATCCTATATCACTAAACATATCAGATATTGAATTAGTGTCACCACCAAACGACTTAACAAAGTTGTATCTTTCTGAAAGAGAAGAATGACATAGATGAGAAGGTAAGGTTGTGGAATAATAACCTTCAGCACCAGTTTCTACAGTTTCAATTTCTTTAGTATCTGGATTCTTCCATTTATTCAATTCATTCGCTAATGTGTAGTCGCTTGTCTCAGGATGTCTTATAAATCTATGACCAAATGCAGCAGAAAAAGTACCCATTTGTGGGCCTTCACTGTCAAACCAATTCCAATTAGTTATACATGTAACATTTGGATGAGAATACAATTTATAATATAAATTTGTTAAATGTTGAGCTTTTAATTCATACAAAGTATCAATGTTTCCATAATGTGATTCATTATTTTTTCTATAGGGAAAGTTACCATCTTTAAGTTGTGTTCTTTTAATCCCACCATTTTCATCTTCGGTAAGATAAGGAGCTGCTATATCACAAGTGTCAAGATATTCTAAGACAAGTCCATATCTTGCAGCTTGGTCTTCAGGTGTTTCTTCCCAACCAGTGTCATCTGCATTTCTTTTACCGAACAAATGATTACCTTTACCCCCATTAGCTGTCATCTCATTGTGTTTTTTACATATTTTGTAGTCAGGATGATTTGGATTAAAGTGAGAATCAAATTGTTCATTTATCGTGCCATCATCCATTTCACCTCTTGTCATACCAATGGTTTCAAATCTTTTACAATAATTTTCTTCATAGAAATCTAATTCATGTATTTGTATTGGTAATCTTCTATCTGATGCTATGGCTAATTTTTCCAAAACACTCCATATGTAACCACCAAATCTATCAAAAATCACATTGGCTCTATACTCTCCTGGAACAGTACCATCATAAAAGCCTGTTTTTTCAACATTAGAGTTAGTGATTATATGTCCCTCTATTCCAATACCTAACCTATCATAATAATAATAACTATCTAATTCCATATCACGATACCTTTTGTTAGCAGGAACTTGAGAACAATTATTTGTAATTGTCACGTCATCCATATTAACACCAGGTGGAATTGATGGATTATCGTGATTACAATCACAATCTTCTGTACAACTCATTTCAGAAAAGTCAGGTTCATCATCTTCATCAAGCCATGTATACACACATTTAGCATCAGGATTACAAATTGTAGATGGATACTCGGTACTTGAACCTGGTTTTAATGATTTCAAAGTATCAACATAGTTTGCAAAATCAGACATAAGTTGTTCATCTCTATGAGGAAATTCTTGTTCAAGAAGAGTATCATTTAGGATTTGAAATTCATTCATATAAAATCTATGTGGTTTTCCACCCCAATAATTTTCTCTATAATAATCTGATACATCAACGGCCATTTTTATAATCATTGGTAAGAATTTTTGATTTTTAAAATGAGAAGCTTTGAATTTAAATTCAGGTGTGAAAGTTCTTCCTAAAAATTCTTCTTCTGAAAAAGGTGTTTCATTTTCTCCAATACCTGATAAATTAAATTTTCCCTCAACATCTCTTTCCAAAACTCTTAATTCTGATAATGCTTGTGGACTTATAGGATTTTTTATTCTTCTAACTTTTTTACAATCTTGAGTTCCCCATTCATATTCACTATCTAAACAATCTAAATGATATTCTTCACAAAGATTGTTGTCTAATAAAACTATTCTTTCATCCAATGCAGGACATATATTATTTGGAATTGAATCAATTGAATTACTATAAAAATTTAACGCAGCTTCAGGAGTATCCAAACCCTCACCCAATGGAGCATTTTGTAGATTTGCTAAAGTTTCTGGAAGTGTGTTTAGTTTATTTTGCCCCATTTGTAATGATTTTAAAGTTAATATGTCTCCAATGCTATCAGGAAGTGATGTTATGTTATTTCTACTAGCGTATAATATTTCTAATTGTTGTAAGTCACCAATGTTTTGTGGAAGATTTGTAAATTCATTATCAGCTATACCTAAATATGTTAAATTCGTTAAGTTCATTAAAAATGTAGGAACAGGACCTGTGAATGAATTATCTTGTAAGTGAAGTTCTTCCAAACGTGTTAAGATAGATACTGACTCATGCAAACTTGATAGCTCATTATACGACAAATGTAATTGTTGTAAATTGGTTAAAAACACATTTAGATTTATCGTGCTAGGATTAAACTCACCTTCAAATTTATTACCAGACAAATATAAACTATATATAATTGGATATGTTAAATTTGGAATCTTTCCTTCAATATTGTTTTGTCGGAAATCTATAGAGAGTACAAATTTCCATTGAGAATCATCGTCTTTTTCAGGCCATTCTCCAGTTAAATTAATATTTCCACTGTTGTTATTTAAATTTAGCTGAGTCAATCTTCCATTATCACTCCAAGAACCACATTCTGTTGTATGGTTATCTGGTTTACCTAAATCATCATAGCCTGTAATTGTAATACAATGATTATCTAAACTTGGCCATTTTCTAAAATAATTTATATCACCACAATGATAACCAGCTTCATTAATACCATCACCCATTGGTCCATATTCACAAGTTCCATCGTCAGTTATAGCATGTATATCATAATTACAAGCCATCGCATCTGTACAACCAAACATTTGTCCAATTGGTTCTGAATAATAATCCCCCATATCTTCACAAGTTTGTTCATTATCCGTGTATCCAAAATCATTTGAACCTATGGGGCAGAAATTAAAATACTCAACATCATCATATTCTGTATCATTATCCAAGTCACCATAACAAACATTAAAGTAATCCTCAGCATAAAGACATACACCGAGTGGGTCTATATTAGCTCTTGGATTATAATTACATGCATTACTATCCATACATCCACGAACATCAATAACTATTGGGTCTTCTTCATCATCGGGAGGAATCACATCACCAAAAACAGGCTCATCATAAGTAAAAAATCTATGATTGTTTACTTCTTCAGCTATCTGTTCAGCATCCCAACCAAATTTGTCCTCTATGTATGCGACAACATAATCAAATTTACGACTATATGCATGATGAGTTGTGAACTCACCTGATAAATATTCATTTAATAAATCATATTCTTTTATTTTATCACCTGTTACATATATTATATCATGTATGTATCTTACCGTAGCCACAAAGTAATCCCATAATTCCATCATATCAAATGAAGCGCCCGATTCAGCCTCTGTCAGGTCCCAAAATATAGTGTGAAAATTAGTTGTTAATCCATATGGGTCTACACTCCTTTCTAAAAATCCAAGAGGACCACCTATATTCGCGTGGTTTCCTTTAAAATCAATAAATATATCAACTTCTTGTTCATCTAGAAAAAATTCTTCACTGCATAATTGTTCTGCTGTACAAACAAAATCATATTGTCCAAAATTATTTCCAAAGGATATATCCTCAATATTATAATAAGGTGAACCATCTACTGTTAATGATGAAATACCACATATATCTAATTCATCATATAAAGCAGTTATAACTTCCTTTTGGACTTTTTCATTGGATGCACCAGCTGGCTCATCATCAATACCAACATGAATCCAATCATAACCCAAATGTGGATACAATTCATAATCCCATCCACTCAAATCTGCGCCATTGTATACAAAACACTCATCTAAAATTTTCCTACCATCTGGTAGAGAGGCTTGAAGAACTTTATCAAACCAAATACCTCCATAATTATTTTCATCCAATCGTGCATTTCTTGTAAATATTTCTTTTAATTTATTTGAATTATCACTGCCATGTGGTTGTACTCTGTCAAGCCTCGCATCAATTTGATATTCAAAATTAGTGCCTGGAAATAAAATATCATCTTTTATATAATAAGACTGAGCTATTCCACCATACTTTCCTTTAGTAACCGTATGATTAAAAAGAACATCATTGTCAGCTCCAAAATCTTTACCTGAATAAATACTATGGTCATGTTTTGGTTCTTGTCCTGGTAAACGCAAATAAGATGCATCAGAAGGTGAGAGGGTTGTACCCCAATGAAAAGATGACTCTCTTTGAACAAGTTTTATTTCATTTATATTTTGAACAGGTGTATCTAAATCATCATTAACCTCTATTTCAATTGAAGCCCTCTTGAATGCTTCAATGGCTGATGTGTATAAATCATATGGATATTCATTTAAAAACTGACAGTTTTCAGTTCCCATATTAGCCTCAGGATTATAGTTAGCTGCTCCCTCCAATATACAATCACTTGTCCAACATTTAACCATTTCATCTTCATCTGGTTCTTCATACACACACCCTAAACATTCACCATAACACTCCCAGTCCTCCACTCCATCAAACATTGGAACGCATTCTGTACCATTAAATGTACAAGGGTATATACAAGCTCCTATTTCTTCAGAAGATAGATTGTATTCTCCACACTCGTTAGAAAAACTAATACTACCACATGTTTTACATTCTCCGGCCGAATTACAACCACAGTTATTCAATACTGACGCACATTGAGTTCCTGCTGCTGGCTCCATATGTCCGTTGTCAATACAATACCATTTACAATCTCTATTACAAGTTTTTGTTCTAAAATAATTCCAACCTAATGAATTAGAGACATGACCATTTGGACAATGACATGTGCAATCACAAGGTCTTCCAAAATTGTCCCAACCAAGTAAACCACAATCCCACATTTCACCACAAGCCCCATACTCTCCATTATTTTTCCACTCATCACCTGATATATTATTACAATCACATTTATCATAATCTTTACCTTGACAAACTTTCATTGTATGATTTTCTGGAAGACATTGATTGTCACTACCCACACCATCGGTGATTTGAAAAATTAAATCATAATCATTGTCGTTATCATATCCACCACCAAATACACCAATAGAACTTAGCGGGTCAAAAAGGTCTCTAAAGAGACCAATATCCTGAAGATAGTCCCAAAAAAATTCTAATATGAATGGAGAATCTGGCATTTCTTCAATAAAACTATTAAATAAATAATCTCCATAAGGGTAATTTCCTATGGTGAATCTTGAACCAAAGTCAATTAATCCTAAATCACTTTGTCCCCCACTTGAATTAAGTGATTCTACATCAACATGATTTAGTTCACCAACTCTTTCTATTAATTCATTTGGAGTCGCTGGTGTTTCTGATGAATACGGACCTAATCTATTATAATTTTCTTCATAATCAATTCCTACCGTACCCGTTGCTGTTTTACCAGTTTTGTAAGGTGTTGATTCATGATACCATTTCATTGTTCCAAACGCACCAACTTCTCTTTTTTCAATTGTGTCTGCAAACCATTCATCCCAACCTTGATTGAAAAAATCAACTACATCAGAAAACAAGGTATCTTCACCATATGTGCATTCTTCCCAAAAAGTTGTTGTTCCTCCCCAAGCAGCATCCTCATGACATTGACTCCAAGTATCTATTCTCCAATCAACTATTGAATATGGTGAATAAGGATTCACCTCTCCTGTTTGTGGGTGAATTAAATAATCATTAATGTGTGGATGAATTGGTAAAGTGGTATTGTGTGGGTTTGGTTTCCCACTATCTAATCCAAATATGTCAAGCACCGGACCATAAACATGAAGTATATCGTCAACGGTCATAGAAGCTCCCGTCGCATCAATATATTGATTTAGTATTTTTTCTAAACTATTTCCTTTAGTGAACATAGATGAAAGTCCTGCTCCAAGTCCTGAAAGCACCGCTCCAACTTCTTGCACTGTAGTATATTCAACTGTTAACCAACCTGCTTGAGGTCCAACTTCATCATAGTAATTTGGTAAACTAAATTCGTCAATCATTTCTCCACCAGAATCCATAGTTCCAGTACGGATAGGTGATGACCATTTATATAATTGGTCATATGTTCCTTGTGTAAATCCTATAGCAAATGCTAAAGTTCTACACATCAAATGCATAACAGGATTTGTACCGATTTGTAAAAAATTCTCACATGCATCGCTCAACAATATTTCTGCAGCATCTGTAAAATTTTGATTCCAAATATAATTCGCATAACCACAACCACATTTTGTTGGACTTTGTAATGGAAGCTCTATATCAATTGGATTAATCGCTTTGTCAAAAATTTCAATCGGTTTATAATCAAAGGCTATTGGATTGTATGGATTCAAATAATGAATTGGTTTGTCATTTATTACATGAAATTTAAATTTATCTCTGTGTTGTGTATCCCAACCTATTTCATCCTCACGAGCTGAATTGTTTAATAAACAATCATATGTAAAACCTGTATCAGGATTCCAAGTGTCATCTATTTTGTCAAAGTTAAATGCATCACAATTAAAGTCAGGATAAACCATGTCATATTCTTCAGATGAACCAGGAACTTGATTACCATCTCCAGGTATTGTTATTCCTTGTGGATGTAGTTCAGACCAACCAGTAGAACCATTGTTGTTAAGACAATCCACATCACCACAATGACAAACTCCATCTTGAATTAAAGATGATGATATTCCATCCACTGCTGTAGCTCTATCATAAAAAGTATATCCATTTTTAGAATTACCATCAAACCAAAAACGCATTCTATCCATACATACTTGTGTACTTTTTGGAAACATATTGTTCTCATTCCATTCAGAATAGTCAAATAATCCACAAGATTGTTCCCACAATTCTAAAATAGTTCTGTAATCAGGAGCAACACATTGTCCACTACAATCTATTAAACCATGATATTCATCATTGGTTATAGGATTTGTTCCGATTAAATCATTGGTGGATATTTTATAACCATTGTAAGGATTCTTAAATTCAAAAACACAACGACAGTCTTGAGCAGTGCATGCTGAAGAGCCATCTGGACATTCGTAAGAAGGGTCACCATAATCATCTTCATTTTCACATCTACCACAAAAGTCACAATCTAAATCAGGATAACAAGGACCATTACATACACCACAGCTGTCACAATGAGTATCACCATTTATTTCCAAACAAGCATTACCAGCAAAAGTATAACAATTACCACATAAATCTGGCTCAGCATCAGGATTGTCACAATCAAAACAAGGTGGTTGAGCATATTCACAACTACCATCATTTTCGGTTGCATCTTCATTATAATTACAAGCATCCGGCTCTGTACAACCTGGAATTCCAAATCCTGGAGTCGTACTAATACATCTCCCCATACCACCCTCTGGAGTGTAACAAAAACATGCACAATTTCTTTCTTGACCTGGACAACAATACTCAATTGGATAATCTGTACAGTCAGGAGTATCTGGACAATCTCTATTTCTATCACCACCACTAAATAACAGAGCAGAACCATATGGAGTTGCAATATCACCTGAATATCCAGTGTAATCAGGCACACACACTCCAAGAACAGGACTTTCACCATCACAATTCCCATAACCGATTTCACACATATAACCTGGCATACAATTGTTGTCATAAGCACAATCACAACTATTTGTATTTCTATTCATTAAATTTGGCTCTGTTTTAATTTTACCAAGAATAGAACGAAGTTGCTCAACCGACAATTTTTCTAATTGTTCTTTTGTGTAATTTTTTTTAGCCATTTTTTTGTCTTTTTAAAATCTCTTTTATCATTCCAGACTTTAGATTGTACTCAAATCTTTGATTCACACCATCAGATGATTGTGGTGTTGTTCGTGATTTTTTTAATTCTTTTCTTAACTCTGTTTTTTCATCAGGTGAAAGTATTGAATTTAATCTACTTATTTGTTGTTCAATTCTTTTCATAATCATTGATGGTTCAGATTCAAACTCTAAAACCATATTCAGTAAAACGACTAAGTCCAAAACATTAATAATCCCATCATTGTTAATATCCATTTCAGGATATTGAGACATTAATTGTTCACTGTTACCAGCATCTGGTGTTGTTGATACAAACCTATCAACCCATGTCACTAAATCTAATATATTTAATATTCCATCTTCATTCATATCACCTTCAACATTTTCTGCAGCTACAATACAATCATAAACTAATTTGTCATTATCATCACATTCTGGAACTCTTTCTGTTACACATTCATATAACTGACAGTTTGGATACCAATACTCACAAGCTATTTCAGGCGTTATACAACCCTCTGAACCACATACATCAATGTCAAAAGCATTAACCCAATAGTGATTTAAATCTAAACAAAAATTTGGATATGCGTTCTCAATTACTTCTTGTTGATATGCGTCGTTTAGTCCCCATCTTTGACACTGCTCTCCAGCCTCTTTTAATCTGACTTGGCCAACTCGCTCACCATAAATTGATGTGTAATCACAAGTCCCATCATCATGTGTGGCTTCAGGTTCGTAATTATTTGCTGTTTCATCTGTGCATCCAAAAACAACTCCTGCAAAATCTCTTAAATATCTATCAAATGTCATAGCGTTAAATGCATTATGGACTCGGGCCTCATCACCAAAAATTACAATATGTGAAGCACCATATGCCCCATAAGGATATGTATGGTCCCAGAGGAATTGTTGATAAATTGGATGATTACATTCCCCACCATCTACAACAACCATAAAACCATCACTTGCATTACTCCATTGTTCAAATGAGTATGGTTGTCCTTCATCACATAGAATTGTCATCATCACAACATCTGTTCGTTCATTCATTTGTGCTGCTTCTATCTTTTCTGCCCATTCAAACTGATGGGTATAACAGCTGCTTCAGCCGGACCTATCAAGAGAAACCCAAACTTCTTTTCCAAATAAATCTCTTAAAGTAAACTCTTGACTACCATTTAACCAATTTTGTATCACGTCCTCTCTAACATTACCCACTACTTGTAATGGCATGTCTAAAACAGGGTCTACTACACCAATTAATGATTGATTAAGTTCATAATAAACATCTAATTCACCTCCTGGAGCATAAGGACTTGTAATAAATTCGTCTGGTATGTTTTGCATCGCGCCTAAAATCCAATCTTGTAAAGTCCATATTCTCGCATAAACTGAAGGATAGTTTGCGTTTAAACAACCAGGTGGGCCCCAACTCGTTATTCCAATTAATTCTAACTCGCCTTGATTATTCGTTATAACTGCAGGACCACCACTGTCACCATAACAAGCACCAGCATCTCCAATGGATATATTATCTTCATATCCATCAGGTGTTAATTGCTCTTCATCACAAGTGTCATTCAAATCTACGCATGTTCCTCTTGAATATCCAGTCCCCACACCACATGGGTCATCTTCAGTAATCCATACCGACTCACATCTTGGAACACATGGTTCACCACCACAATGAGTATTTGAACAATAGTTTCCATCTGAATCATTTGCATTAGTGTTATTACCATTTGCTTCACATACCCAACCACCTGGTATTACTTGTCCCGAGTCATTCATACAAGTTAAATCACAATCGCAATCAAATAAACAATCCCCATTTTCTAATGTGGCTAAGGGGTCGTAATTACATGCTTCTGAATAGGTACATCCCAATATTTCATCAATACCATTCCCAAAACATACCATAGTTTCTGGAATGTAATGGCTACCCTCATTCCATAGTCCACACGAGTCATCAATTTCTAAAATTACCTCCATTAACACATCTGTTGGAATAGTGTCCCACTCTTGAGTGTATTGGTCATAAAATTCTTTTCTTCCCCAACCCGCAATAGTAACTGAATTACCATCATCATCAAATGTTTCATCTGATATTAAAGGTATGGGTGAAAACTTTCCGGAATCAACTGGTTCATTTAAATATACTAAAGCTAAATCATTTTCTGGTGTTTCACCAGAAGTCCGACCATAATCAGGATGTATGACAGAGTTATAATTACTTAAATAAACCTCTCTATATCCACCGTCATCAGATAAAGATAAGTCATGTTCACCTAAGACAAATTGAATAAGTGACATATCAGCACCATCCATACAATGAGCAGCAGTTAACACCCATTGATAATCAACTAAAACACCAGTACAAAAGTGGTCGTTATTAATAGTTTGTATGCTAACAATAAAAGGATATTTATATGGTGGGTCTACTTCTACTCCACCTATTATCCTACTATTCATTGTAGGTCTATTGGGATTTGTTAATTTTAACTGTTCAAGCAATACAATGCTCCTATATATTTATACACTTATAAATATCAAAATATTAAATTATAG
>CEON01047422.1_pt1 | contig 11044 bp, 18 predicted proteins | sample 530291 | NCBI WGS metagenome assembly CEON01 (sample SAMEA2619888, study PRJEB7988) | marine metagenome | biome: marine biome (ENVO:00000447); feature: surface water layer (ENVO:00002042); material: "saline water (ENVO:00002010), including plankton (ENVO:xxxxxxxx)" | depth 5 m
TTTGACAAACCAAAGAAACCTGATTGGTGGAGAACTTTAACAGGTGAAGAATAATGAAAAAAGCATTTAATACAGCATGGACATTTTTGAAAAATGAAACCTATCTTCAAGATATGATAGACATGGGTATGGATGTATCGGGTGAAAGAGTAGACCCACGAATGTTACAAGAACTTGGGCCAATACCTACTGCTGAACAATTAATGAACTTGCAAAGACCAATGCAACCCCACGAAGCACAATTGTTAGCAGATTATTTTGCTACTCCAAGAAGTCACAACCCAAGAGTAAGACCAACTCCTGAAAATACATACCCATTAGAAGAAATAGAAAGTGGAGAAATGAAAAGAATGCCTAATAGAAAAGAGCGTTTTGGAAGTATTGAAAAACCTATGACAAATATTTCAAATTATAATAGATTTTTACAAGATGAATTAGAACACCAAAGAATGTTACACGAAAGGCGTGACCCAAAATCATTAGCAGAAAAGGCAAAACAAGATAGATTATTAAATAGAGATGACTTGATTATTTAGATTAAAAGGATAGATTAGAATGACACGCTGTAAACTACTCGACACTTGGTTTGATGCAAAGTCTAAGGAATTAGACAAGGCTGAAAAAGCCCAAAATAAAGATTTAATTACAGGTGAAAAGAAATGAACCTATTTGATTCTGCTTGGCAACTATTGAAATATGCTGCGTATCACGAAGATGATGATTACGATGACGATGATGATGTAGACCCTCGTAAAAATCCCGGCTATAATGAAGAGGATTTAATGTTAGATGATATGGATGATGCTATCTTAGAACATGAAATTAGACAACTTAGACAATCACCCGGTTTTTATGATAAACCTGAGCCAGCAGTTACCGAAGAAGAAAGAAAAGAAGAGGAACTTAAACAGCATATTGCAGATTATCTTCAAAGTCAAAAATTAGCAAGCCAGCCAATGGATTTAGCGTGGCAGTTACTAAAAGCCAACCCAAGTTGGATGAGAAGAGATGCGAATAAAGGAAGAATACACACAGAGATTCTACCTAATCCATTTGACCCAAACTATCAAGAACAGATAAAACAGAGAGAGAATCAAAGAAAATTAAAAAGAAGAGCCTTAGATAATTATGGAAACGCAATGCAACAAATGCTAACTCTATATCCTCAAAGGGGTCTTGCACAAAAAATGCCAAAACTTCCAACAGAAGCGTCTTATGAAGAAAATGAAGAAAATCAACCACCTGTTATTGATGAAGAATATGAAAAATATTATTCTCAATAATACAAAGTAGGTATCTCAGGCTTTGGCACTACTTCTTCTTCCCTCTCATCAGGGATAGTAATACCTTGATTGCGTAGATTCTCATACGCCCATTCTTGCATTTCCTCATCTGACATTTGCTTGAGCATACGCATAGCCAAATCCATTGGTTTGCTACGGGTAAAACCTGTTTCCTCATTAAAAGGAATACCTGCAAATGTAGGTAATTCTTCTCTTTCTAATATTTCAGGAGTATATGTTACTCTTTTAGGTGATAAATTATGTTTATCGTAAATAGATAGATTACGATGTGCCGGGTAACCATCATCTGTTATCTTGAAAGGTTCAAGTTTTTCATTCAAAATAGGTACATCTTCAAGATTTTCTACATCACCATGATAATCATATTGTTTTGTAGGTCGAGCAGGGTGTGGCTCAAACTGTCTTGGATGATTAAGATGTTTTCCTTCTCCTAAAAGTTGAGCAATTCTTTGCTCAACAGGCATATTATCACCTAAATCTTCAACCATTTGACGATATGCAGCAAGGCTACCGGGATGTATTTCACGCTTTAATAAACGCCAAGCCAAATCCATAGGCTCACCTGTTTGAACGGTTTGTTGATTTTGATAATGATTGTGATAATAGTCGTAGCCCTGTCCTACATCTTTGTCGAATGGCCCTACCATTTTACCTTGTAGCCCATATGCAGGGTCATTTACAGTATAGTGTCCCGGTATCATATGAGGGGTAACTGACAATTCACCTTCCTCTCTTGCGGCTAACTCTTGCTCTCTTGCTTGTTGTGCTTCAAACTGTTCAGCCTGTTTTGCATCTCTTTGTTGTATATTACTTGCTTCAGTAGCCAACCGACTTATAACATCCTGCTCAATTTTATTTTGCCTTTCATCTTCTACAGTTGATATTTTGTCACGCCATTTTTCTTCGCTACCGCCAAGTTGCCTAATACGATAATCTTGTCTTAGTTTTTCAGCCTCTCCACGACTAACAGGTAAACCACTTAATGGGTCTACAAGATTAAACTTAGATGGTAATATTTCATTGTGCCGAGCATGACTATGTGGATAATCTTGTACAGTTGATACACGAATTGTATGTCTATTACTTGCTTGGGATATTGGTGAATTAACTGCTGTATGAACCATAGGTTTAGCAAACATGTTAGGTTTTGCTATTACGGGTGAATATGTGTTCCAAGATGTATTATCACTAATTTTAGGATTATCTGTAGTTAGCGCATGAAACACCATACCCGGTGTATTAGTTTGATTTGGGTCAGCAGGGTGTGGTAATTCTTCTTCCAAAGCCTGTCTTAATTCAGGATGATTTTCTAAAAACAAATCTGCCATTGCCCCTGCTATTTCATGTGGCTCAAGACCTGCTGCATCTTGAGGCATTTTTTGATGTGGATGATACCTTTCTGCAAATTGGTCATCATGATGTCGTGATGGAACCGGATGAATATGTGAATATTGTTGTTTTTTCTTAGCCTTCCTTGCTCTTTCAACAATAGCCCGTCTTGCTCTTGGACTCAATTCGTGACTCCAACTCCAATCTTTTAGCAACCGCCAAGACATATCCATAGGCTCTCCGGCAGCAATCTGTGAGTTTTGCTTGGCTCTGTCAGCCATTTGCATGTTGTGTTCTTTTTGGTTTTGCAAACGGTTTTGTCTTGCCTGTGCTTGATTTGCCATAGTTTGTTGTGCAAGTTTTGCTGCTACAGCAGCACCGTCTGTTTCTCCATCTTCACCTGTAGTAGCATCTTTGACTTTTGCTTTACCATAGGCTTTTGCACCTGCTTTGAGTTTACCCATAATTCCTGTTGCACCACGAGCCGCACTAAAGCCTTGACCAAGAGCAGTTTTACCTGCTGCTTGTACAGCCCCTCTTCCTAACGCACCTACTGCAAGTTTACCAGCAGCAAGAATTGCTGGTAATATTTTTTCTATATCATCGCTGTTAGAAGGTCTAACAGCAACTCTACTCATACACATGGGAAGGGAGGATAATTCTTTAACTTACCGTTACATCGCAGATGTATGAGCGTTGCTGTTCTCAAACAACAGACTACGCTTGCTGACTATGGATTTAGAAATCTATACGATACCCCAAAAAGGCTTAGTCCGGCTCAACAGGCTCGTAATGTAGAGCGATATATGCAACAGCGCAGAAAAGAAAATGCTGGCATAGAAGATATTGCTGCACCTGCTAAAGATATAGCAAGACATAAAGCATTATACGATAGTGAAGATTTAGAAGAGCATGATACAGCCGCAGAAGTAATTAGAGATGAAATAGCAAGAAGTGGTCTTGAAAGTCAATTTCCTGATTACTTAGATGAAAGTATTAATCATTATAATTTACCAGCATTAAGAGATTATTATTCTCGTCAATCTACTTTGCCTGAACATATGTGGGATATGACCACTGAAGGTAAGCATTTTGATAAAGAGGGAAACATATTACCCGGTGCTATTCCACCTGTAAATGCCGTTAAGGTAGTTGATTACAATCCTGATATGAGTAAATTAGAAGGATATGGGTTATTTCCAAATATAGGCTCAAAAGGAAATAAGAATTATGAAAAACACATGGCCCATCATGGTTATCCTGTATTTCCATTAGATGAAGGTGTAGGATTTGTAGCACCGCCTTATGGTATGGATATAGACCGCACTGTAGCAGCAAATGTTACCGGTGGTTCAGAAATGCAAGCATTTGACGCATTAGATTCAAACCTTAAAACAAAACTTGTAGGAATACGAGGGTTTGGAGTACCTCAAGACAAAGCGTTTGCAAGACCCGCAGCAACAGAAGGTAGAGAAGGTATATACACAAATCCAATACCACCTGAAAGATTAGTTGGAGTATTTAGAGATGAAAAAACAAAGTACGAAGATTTCCCTGATTTTGAGCAAAGTGCAATAGAATATGACGAGGTAAGCGATAAATTACCGGGTGCATGGAGTAAAGGCAGATTTGGGTTTGATAATCCAGCATTAACTCGTGAAGAAAAGCAACGCATTGCAACTGATATTTTAGATAGATTAAGACCAACACATCAAAGGGCTGCAAACATAACACGCACATTATACCCTGCTGAAACATTTGGATTTGGAGGTGAAGGTAATGACTAAGGTTTTAGTTAAGGCTTACATACCTACCATAGATGAAAAGCGTGGTATATCGCTTGATGACATTATAGATGGTGGCTCGTTACGATATGTTAGACCCGGAGAGCGTAACATAGGAATGGATGCAAGAAATCTATCTCGACATCAAAGAACCGCAAGAGGGGCAAATATACCATATGAAATAGATGCACATAAACATGCTGGAAAATCTATACCCGGTTTATTAGATTTAGATAATCCAACAAAAATTAATCCTAATTTTAACATAACGGGTACATATGTAGGCCCACCAAATCAAGGTTTTTTGAGAAGGCCGGATATGTCTTTTATGAGAAATAGTCCAGCAGTTTTACTTGCATCTACTCAAAATCCTGAGTGGTGGCGTACAATGGCAGAAGGTGCATTAACACCAGCAGAGGGTTACAAATATGGTGGTTTTGATAAAGATACAGTCGTAGAAATACCGTTACCAAAAGGTGTTTCAACACCTCAACATTTAGTTTATCCATCATCTCAAGAAGCATTAGATTTTTTAAGTCAATTTCCATCAATGCCGGGTTCCCATCAATGGAGGCAAAAAGCAGGGCCACGCATGGATATAAACCAACTTATAGCGAGTGGTAAACTACAACCGCTATCTTTAGACCAAAGAATACAACCCCATGAAAGTCCATTTTTAGATGACGATGTTACAAGAAAAGTAGCAAGCGAACCAATGGATTTAGCATTCGATGCAATTAAGAAAAATCTAAACCGATGGTTCAAAGAAAAGTGGGTAGATGTAAGTCGTAAAGACAAAGACGGTAAGCACCCACCATGTGGCCGCAGTAAAGCGAGTAAGTCAAGCAAAGGTTATCCAAAGTGTAGACCAAGCGTAAAGGTAAGTAGCAAAACACCTAAAACTTCAGGCAGCATGAGCGAAGGACAGAAGAGGGCGGCGACTAAACGCAAACGCAGTAAAAAACAAGGAGTAGGTGGCAAACCAACTATAGTAAAAGTAGAGTGATAATATGAATTGTGAATGCGGTCATTGTACAGGAATGGATAATGCGTTTGATTTTTTAGAAAAGAAATTATGTCCCGAAGGTAAGGCTGCGGCCAAGCGTAAGTTCAAAGTTTATCCATCAGCCTACGCAAACGGTTGGGCTGTGCAATACTGCCGTGGTAAGTTTAGGAAAAAGAAAGGAGGCAAAAAGAAATGAATGCTTTTGATGATGCTTGGAGTTTGCTAAAGGCTAAGAAGAAGTCTAAGCCATTCCACGGTTACAATCCAAACAAACACCACCGTAAAGGTGGACTAAACGCTAAAGGTAGAGCCAAAGCAAAGCGTGAGCAAGGTTCCAACCTAAAGCCGCCTGTTACTACTAAACCAAGTAAACTTAAACCGGGTTCTAAAAAGGCAAAGAGGCGAAAGTCATTCTGTGCAAGAATGACAGGAGTTAAAGGGCCAACTTCAAAGAAAGGTAAACTAACACCGAAAGGTGCAGCATTGAAACGGTGGAATTGTTAATGCACTACTTATCCGTAATGGAACAGGCATGGCTTGTTTTGAAAGGTAAAGAAGATGCACCTAACTATCGTAAAGCAACAGGGCCAAAGAAATGCGGCAACTGTAAGGCTTGGGATTCATCAAAAACAGATGACCCAATGACAGGATATTGTGAGTGGTATGATTTTAACTGTCGTGCCGACCATACATGTGATGCTTGGGCAGGTAAGTAAGATGAATCCAATTGATGTTGCTTGGCAGTTGCTTAAAGAGCGTGTAAGCCCTGAAGCCAAGCGTCACAAGTTAGAGTACGATAAACAATACGAATCCAGCCCTGAGCGTGTCAAGTATCGAGAGGACTTGAATAGAGAGCGCAGAAGGCGTGGCATCTATGGTTCTCACGACCATAAAGATGTATCACACACCAAAGGCGGTAAACTAACTCTTGAAGGTGAGCATGAAAATCGTGCAAGACATTTCAAAGAAAAAGGCACACTGCGAGATATGTAAGTATTAACTTACCTCATTTACCTCATACTTCACTTCATTCATTATGACTATACTAAATATATTATATTAATAATAGAGAGTATGATGAAGTGAGGAAACCTCAATATGAGTGAAGTGAAGTATGAGGTAAGTGAAGAAAGCGAAAGGGTTATAATGACCAATATTTTGACCAATGGTGAGGACACATGAGCAACGCAAGCAACAACTCAGATGCAGAAATACGATTAATGGGCCTGATTCTATCGCAATCAGCACTCGTAGGATTGGCAATCGGACTATTCGATGCCGGTATGTGGTTAAACAGTAATGACGCTATGGTAAATGGATTTACCTACGCAATGGCAGCATTCTTCGTACAAGGAATTGCATACTACTTCTTCAAAATGTTCTTTGAGCAGAACATGCAAGAAAGAGTACGCATTCAAAACATTGAAAGAAACAGGCAACACCGTTTCCGTAACATGCAATCGCAGTTTGATAACCGCAGAGCAGAAATGGAAATCCGTATGCAAGAAGCACAATTAGAGGCTGAACTGCGATGGATGGAACAAAACCCCGGCAAGATGCCTCCTTCATGGGGTGTACCGGGTGGCTCTCAGTCATTGATTGACCAATACGAAAACAAACTAATTCAACATCCTCCGCAACACAATGCAGAAATTGACCAACCAATTAATCTTGGTGTATCTGAAGAAGAGGAAGAAAAGAAAAAGAAGTAGGTGATGCCTTTTGGGTCGAATCTTCAAAACTCCTACAGATGATTCTACTGAAGCAACGCTTCGTGCAATGCACACCCAAAACACTCTTGACAATTATTACGAGCGTAGTGTTGGATGGTTTCGTACTGTTGTATGTACGCTTTTAGGAATACTAATAGCAAGTTACTATGAATATCATTCAGATGAATCAATATGGGTAAATACTGTAGAATGGTTTTGGAATAAGGTTGTAGCCTTTGGAGAATGGTTATCGGGGTTGGTTGATTAATGGTAGACCCCGCAGGTTCAGCATTGGTAGGTGCCGCATTATGGGGCCAAAACCTATACAATTCGTGGAAACCAAGAAAGGTTGGTATTTACGGTGCTGGATTAGTAGGTAAGACTACGCTTGATAGATATATGACTACACCCGGTGAAATGGAAGAAATACCTGATGAAGACAGGACTGTACATTTGAAACTATTAGGTAGGTATCTTTTACCTAAACCTACCCGTAAAAGAATATCATGGAAGGGAAATAAGAGAGTAGTTTATTCTGCTGATTTAGGAGGGCAAGAAAGATTTTGGAATCTATGGACTGATGATATGGTTGCAAGGCAAGTAGAGGCTGTAGTTTACATGTTTGATGAGAGAGCAATGAGAGGTGGCGATGAAGCATTGCAACAAATTGCTGGATTCAAATATCTTGTTGATGCTATTATCTATAGACAATATCGTTATCGTAATTTAAAATCATGGTGGAAGGGTAAAAAATATACTCCAAGAGTAATTATGCTTGTAGCAAATAAGGCTGATAGATTCTTTGATGAAACTGCGGCACTACTTTGGGGTCAAGATAGAATAGGAGAACATAAGGTGTTTGACCCCTTCCGTGATGATTTAATTAGATTACAAAAAGCAGGTATTCCTACACAAAAATCATTCATGGCTACAAGAATAGGATGGAATGTAGAAAATACTTTGATAGAACTTTTAACGGTATAGGTGATTATATGACAAAAACAAAAATAGCATCGGTTGGTAAGGCAAGCAACAGCATTAGAACAGTTATCCCTATGTGGATTGCAGAAATAATGGAACTCAAAAAAGGTGACGAGTTAGGATGGAAAATCATTTGGGACTCAGAAAATAATACTCGTAGTATAGAAATTATAAAGGTGAAATAAAATGACTCAATACAATTTAGGTGACGCTAACACAGCGCATTTGTACGCTTTAAGCCAACAAGGAAATAACGCATTGTCGCATCAAGCACTAATGCAACAGGCTACAGCACAGGCAGCAATGAGAGATATGGAAACAGAAAGGAATATTCAAGTTCCAAAAGTAAACTTCTATCCATCTCGCCATCCTGACCCACATAAAGCAAGAAAGAAAGACATTAAGCAAGCGTATAAGTTACTTGCACCTGCAAAAAGAAGTATATTCAATCCTCTAAGATGGGCATTGGGTAGAAAGTATCGCTATGATAAGCAAACCAGCATGTGTGTTGTAGATGGATGTGATTGTGCATCTTTAATTCAACATGATAACTTATACAATAAAATCCGTGATGAAGATACAAACCAATCGCTTTGGGAATTGTATTGGCAAAACCCAATTAGTGGACAGCCTGAAGCCTTTATCGCTAAGGATAAAGTTACTACAGGTAGAAAAATGAGAGGCACTTACTGTCCTGAACATATGCACTTGTATCATTTACTTTGCAAGTGGGAATCTGAAGAAGATAAAGTCAAAGAGTCTAACCCTAAAACACTTCGTGATAGAGTCAAAAAGGGCGTTAGTTTAGTAACTGTGCCTGTATCTTCTATTGTAAAGAAAGACCCTACACCCGCTTTCCTTGAAAAGTATGAGCCATTCTTTGCTGAATTAGAAAAAGATTCACGAAGTACAAACGGCATCAATATACTACATTACAAAAACCCATCTACAAATCTAAACGATGTAACCATGATTGTGTTTGATTTACGCATTTTTCAAGAAGAATTAGCGGCTATGAATCAACCTACAGCCGCATTCCAGCAAATGATGATGGGTCAATTGGCCCAACAAAAGAGTCTTGAAGAGCAACCTCTTGGGGGAGTTGAGTGAGATGTTCGGAATTAACAATAATGCTCAACCAATGAATAACGGTGGTGCCTTAAATCTTGGAGTACCGCAACAATCTCAAAATCCATTTGCACAACAACAAAGCGCACTTGGAAACATGGGTAGTAACCCGTTTATGCAGGGCTTAACTAACGGTCAATCTAATCAATGGGGTCAGCAACCTGTAGCACCTCCATCTGAAATTGAAATCCAAATTATGTTACTTCGTGGTATAGTACCTGTAGACAGATTTATTGCAAGCCAACAAATGGGTACACTCATAGAAATGCTTGGAACAATAGTATCATACAGCGTACTTGAAATATTGCGAAATGCTACCTTTAATCTAAATGAGGATGAAGGTACACTTACACTTGATGTAACTAAGTTGCCTCAAAACTTGCAGACAATTAGTGCTGAAAATGTAAAGAGTAACTTTAGCATTCTTCAAAGTGCGGCTACACAAAATATCAATGCCGCAGAAAGCCAACAACAGCAGTTAGCAATGATGGCTCAACAGTCTTTGATGGGTGGTGCCCTACAAGCAGCATTGCAAGATGAAGGAATGATGCAAAAAGTAGGTGGAGGTGTAGGAACCTTCGCTCGTAGTTTACTAACAGGAGGAAGATAATATGATAGATAGAGATAGAAATTATGTGCCAGCAGGTTTTGCAAACAGTACACTTGATGTTTTGAATCCATCAAGAAGTGTAATTATAGACATGATAATGGTACAGTTCATTGCATCTTTCATTACTATGTTATTGCTACTTGTATTCAAAGGAGATGAAATGGGTTCACAATCTGCATCTTATTTGTTGATTGGGTTGTTTGCCAGCATCCTAATGATTACCGGTATATTTTCAAGAATATCTAAATGATTACCACTTTCTAAGTGGGCACTCAGAATTAAGTAATGATGCTTTAGTTTTGAGATGGCATCCACACATTTCACATTGGGTTCCACTGTAAGGACAAGTATCACATATTCGTAGTCTTTCTTCTTTTAGTATAAGCGGTGCATAGTTACCTTTTGCGAGGTCAATTACAGCAGTTTTCAAACTATGAATAGTGTCTTTTGTAAGCGGTACTTTCGCTATTCGTTTACCACGCCACATGATACTCCGAAAATTACTTTAGTCATAATCGTTTTTAATGTGGATGCGTTAAGACCAGCATGGCGGAGGGCAAAGTTACTAAACGCTCTTGTGCCTTCTGCACTCACGAAGATAGAGAAAATCTTGAAATGCAGTTACTTCAAGGTGCTATTTCACCAAAGCAATTAGACAAAGATATGGGGTGGAGAGCGAACACCGCAGACCGTCATTATCGTAACCATATGGGTGAGTATCATATGGCCGCTAACACTGATTGTGTAGTATGTACTTCACCTATGAGAGCAGAGTATGAAAAGGCATTTTTTGATGATGGGTCTATGAGTCAAAACATTGCTGATGACTTGGGTGTGGCTGAAAGCACAGTCTATCACCACATGAAACATCACTTCCAACCACTTGTGCAAAAGACAGCAGCAATAGAAGTGGCATTAGTAGCAGGTCAAGAAATTAACCTCCTTCGCTCTAACGCAGAAAAACTTAATCATAAATTATCTGAGTTACTTGATGAAGGCACAGTACATGAAGATGGATTCGTAAGAGATGCAGTGTCGCTTCATAAAGAAGTGCGTGAAACTGTAAAAGACCTGCTGCGATTCCAAGACCAATGGGGCGCACAGAGTGATGGGCAACAAGTCAATCAAACATTCAATATCCTGCAAGTTGAATTGGGCAAAGAAAGCCCTGAAACTTGGATGCGAATTAA
>CEON01000227.1_pt1 | contig 11038 bp, 15 predicted proteins | sample 530291 | NCBI WGS metagenome assembly CEON01 (sample SAMEA2619888, study PRJEB7988) | marine metagenome | biome: marine biome (ENVO:00000447); feature: surface water layer (ENVO:00002042); material: "saline water (ENVO:00002010), including plankton (ENVO:xxxxxxxx)" | depth 5 m
GAATAGGTTCTCATGTAAACCAATTCACCTAATCCATTAAAACCAAAAGGAGCTTTTTTCCTTTTATACTTTGATATAAAATTATCTGATAACTTAAATTTCTGTTCCATATACGACTTACCTTATTTTTATTTCGTCTTCATTAGTGTGACCTTATATAACTATTATATATATGATAATCTTTACTCAAGTCCTTCAACTTTTTTACTATAATCTGTGAATTTTTTTCCAGCCATTTGTCGTAAGTATTCTTCAGAATTATTCATCTTTCCTTGTACTTCCATTCCACTTACAGTACTACTTTCAAATATATCCACCTTTCCTATATTGGTGTTCATTGTTACAGGATAAGTAATACCATCAACTCCAAATCTATTTTTAATGACATGAGCTCTTGCAGTATTTGCAACTTTATCCTCTACTTTTCTACTAACCGACATTACGAAATCTGCAGTCATAACCTTTGAATAAGACTCCGCAACTTTTGATGCATCTATAACTTCTTCCTCTAAGGATGAACGATTTGCCTGTGATGCAGTCCATACTGGTAAATCAAATTCACCAGCCATACCTCTTAAGTCCTCGTAAATATTACCTAACTGATGTCTAACCTCTCTTGCTCCACCAACATCCCTAAGTATATCTGCATAATCTACAAGAACTAAATCTGGTTTTATACTTTGTATATCTAATTGTTTAAGATGTGATGCCAAAGTAGGAACTGTTGCAGACCTTGTAGGATAATATTTTATCACCAACTTACCTGGTAATCTCTCAATAACTTTTTTAACATCATCTTGATGATACTTTATGTTTGCAGTAGTGACTCCACTAAAAACAGTATCATATCTTAATCCGACATAAGTTTGATTCAACTCTAAGGTATAATGTACAACTGTTAAACCAGCCTTGACAGCTGCAGAACCCAATACTTGTAACATCCAAGTCTTACCAATACCAGCTGGAGCAACAATAACACCAAGTTCACCTTTACCTAAACCACCATCCATAACCTCGTTTATTACATCCCATGATGTAGAAACCACATCCCTAACAGATTCGGTTAATCTTTCTTCCAAACCCTCTACATAATCATGACCAATATCACGACTACTACCCGCCTTCATAGCCTCATCTATTACTTTTTTTATACCATCATAATTTTGTCCTTCAAGTAATTCCACCGACTCCATGATAGCAGACTTGATAACTTGATTCCTACAAAATTCAAGTGTCTTATTTTTTACATAGTCCAAATCTTCTGATTCGATTTGTCTCCAAGCTTCTTTTAAGTTCTTTACTACAGAGACTTTTAATACATCACTATCTATTTTATCTATCTTAACTTTAAGTACGTCAAGAGTAGGTTTAGTTTTGTACTCAGTAAAATAACCCATTATCATTTTGATAAGTAATTTGTTACCATCTGAATCAAAGTAACTTGGATTAATTATATCGAATATTGTTTGTAGAAATACCTTATCTGATAACAAACAAGATATTATTTTGATTTGAAAATTTGGCCCATACGAAGTTAAAGTATCATTATTCGCCATATAGGTCTTTTTCCTTTTCTTTTAGTATCATTGCAGCTTTTTTATTTCTATAACGTTCACGTGCTTTTTTCTTTATCTTTTCTGAGTTACGCCAGTAGTGTTCCATTTGCCATCTACGTTGAGCTTTTTGTTTCTCATCCTTAGTTAAATATATTCTACGGCGTCCCATATTCAATCTTTTTTTGCGTATTTGTTTAATTGATTGAAAGTAGACAATAACCAACTATCAAGATTAGGTAAAGTATTAAACATTCTGTCTTCTAAAAACATTTGTTGAAATTTTATCTTAGCCAAATTAGGAATCTTTTCGTCAACCTTACTCATTATTTTTAATTTATCTGAATTAGGTATATCAACATCATTGAGTTGCATCAATCTTCTATTGAGAAATAAAGTTTCTTTTGATTCAATAATTTTTCCATAAAAGTTTTTGTTTTCTTTTTCTTTGGCAGTTGCGACTTTCATTATATCTTCTAAAGTATATTGATTTCCATCTGTTAGCCATGGAAAGTTTTTCAACAAAGTTTTTTTACCTATCCCTTTTACACCACTAATGTTATCAGACCTATCACCCTCAAACATTCTTAATAATAAATAATTATTTGGTCTTATTCCATATTCTTCTTCAAAGTTTTCAACATCATATCTTTTTTTCTTCGTGGGTGACCAAACTTTAATTCTATCATCAACCAACTGAAGAAAATCTTTATCAGTAGACATAATATCTATTTTAGAATCTTTCAGAACTTGTTTAGCAATGTAACCTATTGTATCATCAGCCTCTATACCATCGATTGATAAAATTGTTAAAGGTAAATGTTCAAGATATTCTATACACCTACTAAACTGCATCATCATATTTTTACGTTCATCTTCGATGTTGTCAAAACTATGAACTCTATTTAGACGTGTACGTGTTTTTCTATTCTCTTTATAGTTTGAATAATAAGAGCGACGGCGGTTTGACCCACCCTTACCATCAAACACGATGATAGTACGAGTGGGATTTAGAGTTTTTATACTATAACCAATTGACCTAAGAAAGCCAACTATTCCACCAACGTGAATTCCATCCTCGTTAGTAGTTGGCATAACGCTGAATACTCTAATAAAAGTATTCAGGCCATCTATAATCAACACTTTATCGTTTTTTGTTCCGTCCTCTAAATTACCGCCGTTGTTCTTAATACTTTCAAGAATTGAAATGTATCTTTTATTGTTCTTCATCAGGTGTTTCTTCGATTGCTATATCATCAATACCGAAGTTAGGGTCATACTTTAGAATCGAAGCTTCACAAACTTTTTCATAACAATAGTCATACACTTCTGGTCTATCTTTCAATAGAGCATCCCAATCTTTTGATTGAAATTTAATCTCATCCCCATCAAAATCTAAAGTATACCAAGACCCACCTTGTTTAACAATCTTATTATCTTTAAGTACTTGTAATAAACTACCATTGTTATCAAGGCCTGTTTCGAAAAATAAATTAAAGTCAGCACTTCTCATTGGTGGCCCGAGTCTATTCTTAACAACTTGAGCTCTCATTTTCATACCAACCGTATCATTACCTTTTTTAATTTGTCCAACATTCTTTAATCTAATTCTTGTTGAAGCATGAAATGGTAATGCCTTACCACCACTTGTTGTCCAAGGGTCACCAAACATTACACCTAATTTTTGTCTTAACTGATTAGTAAATACTAAACATATTTTTTGTCTACCAATCATTTGAGTAATCTTTCTCATAGCCTTTGATATGATTATGGCCTTAGAAGTAGCCCAACCATCTTTATCAAAGTCACCAGCTAACTCAGTACGAGTAGTTGCAGCTGCCAAACTATCAACTAAAATAGTAACGAGTCTATCTTTATCTGATTCTCTAATCTTAGTTACGAGTTCTTCGATAGCCTCAAAGATATCTTCTACTGTTTCAAGATGTAGATACAACATACTTCCAACATCAACTCCAATAGCACCTAAAAAGTCTGTACTAACTGAAGTCTCAGTATCTATGTATACTGCAACACCACCTTTCTTTTGGGTCTCTGCTAATATATGGGAACCCAATAAAGATTTACCACTTGATTCTAATCCATTTAACTCTGTTATTCTACCAACAGCAATACCACCATTTGGTCTATTAGATATAGCCAAATCCAAAGTGGTAGAACCTGTAGAAACAAAATCAGTTACATCTGTTGGTGTGGTATCTGAACCATCCAAAAAGTATGCAACTTTTGAATCTTTAAACTTCTTATTGATATCAGAAGCCAAAACATTCGCAAGGTCATCTCTTACTGACATATTTTCTCCTTAAAAAACAAAAGGTGGTTCCAGAAAGACAGAGTCTTAACAGTGGCTCTTAACCTTAGCCACCTTTTTATTTGTGATTTACTTACTGAATAGCTCGTCAAAGGCATCTGTAGTATTAGATACAGGAGTCTCTGCTACTTTAGATGTAGATACTGCCTCTTCCACGTCACTATCATCCTCATCATCACTTGGTGTTAACCAAGCCTGTAAAGCCTCTGTCAACTCATCATAAGATAATTCTTGATAAATCTCATTGATGTCTTTCTGATTACTCAAAAAGTTTTCTAACTGAATCTTATCATCAGATAGAGCAGTTTGATTAGGTTTTACTCGGATAGTAGTTTTTGGAAAAGAAGCTCCAACTTCCTCTGCTGTTTTGAATTCGACTACAACGTCACGTCCACTAACAGGATCGGATATATCACCATAATCTGGATCGGCGATGATAGATAGAAGTTCTTGGTAAACTGTTTTACCAAATCCCCAATACTTTACACCCTCGTTTTCTTCACCACGAACAATCACAGGTGCGAAAGTTCTCATTTTGGCTTCTAACTTTTTACCGAGTCTCCAATCCTCACGATTACCACTTGACTTGAGTTTGTTTGCAAATTCCTCAATAGGGTCTGGTCTACCGAAAGAGATAGGTGATAAATAAGATTTCCCGCCTAAATCATAATGAAAAAACAATTCTATAAATGGAATGTCTGTATTTGATTTATTTGGTACTATTCTGATTTGAGTTTTACCAGGTTGTGGCTTCCAAAGATTGGAAGTTCTGGTATTTGTGGTTTGTAACTGATTTAATCGCTTTCTAATTGCATTAATATCCATTAGCTTATCCTTATTTTATTATGTTTCATTTGTCATTAATTGTATCATTCTTGATACATCTATATATAGTGTCTAACCGCACTAAAATGTAATTTAATTTTTCTTTTTTAAAATATTTTTTGGAACTGTCCAAATTCTTCCCATGCTATCTTTGACTCTTATGTGATTTTTTGCTTGTACTTCAGAGTGTTCTTTTACAACTTCATTTTGATACAGCACACCATCAGGAGTCATGTGATTCTTTAAAACTAAATACTTCAATTATAACCTTTGCCTTATCTAACTTCCAAATACTTTTTTCTTTTCCCCATGATATTCATAAGCATGTCCGTTTTCTTTTAGTAATTCATTAACAGACTTATCATGTCCCTTTACAAATATCTCTCCAAGTACACGACCATACTTACCTTTACCATGTGAAATTATACTAAACTTACCATCATCTGAATTTTCTAAAAGGTCTTTTACATAGGCCTTAGCAGCTAAACCTTTTTCTTTTTCAGCTAAATCTCTCGTTCTTGATTCCCAAGTATCAACACCATAGAATCTGATTCTTGATTTAACCCAAACATCAAATCCTAAATCTATCATAGCGTCACAAGTGTCACCATCGACAACCCTAACTAACTTACAACTATAACCATGTTTCTTTACTTGTTTACCCATATCAAATCTCCTAAGAAGCACTCAACATATAAGACATATTCATTCTGTGTGCAACGGCTGTTATTAAATCATGATATCTACAATCATCAACTGCATCTAAACATTTCATGACCTCATCATGTGTAGGTGTTTTTATATAAGTATCACCAATCAGATTAAATGAACCACCTTGAGGTGACTTTAACATTGACCTAATTTTTTCCATAACAATTTTGAACGTTAAAAAATGTTGATATCCTAATTTAACTCTATTTGATTTGTCTGCCATGACTGTGTACTTATCAAACTCAGACCATTCTGTTTTTTTCATTTTCCCATTCCTCTTTACTTAACTTTACTCTGTTTTCATTTTTATAATCTCCGATGGGTCTTCTATATATTGTTTTACCACCATCAGGACTTTCATAAATATATTTTTGTAGTTCAGGAAACATTTCATATTGTCCTGAAATATTATCAATTATTTGTTCGGATAATACATTAACATCCTCTTCCCATCTACCCTCATGAAATCCATCTGCAAAATGTTTTGTTTCGTCTTTATGCCATGGATATAAAGCAGAATGTTGTGTACTACATTCCTCAGCCTCACGTGCATATGATAAATCACATTGTAAATGATTAGTACCATTCCCAATATAATCATACTCTACTGTAGAAGTGTCTTTTCCACAATGTTCACAAATCCAATCATTTTCTTCTTCACTTGTACCACCTGCCAACACTGCTTCTATTTCAGAAGATATACGTTCTCTTGCAGCCTTTGAACCTAAATTAGTCTGGTCACCAAACCTTTCTAAAACCCTTTCGATTATTTCTTTCATTTACTTTCCCCATTTGCCGTTCTTCACTATAGTTGCCATTATACCATAATTAGAAACATCAAGATAAGCATCTTCCATTGGTTCATCAACAGCAGACTCTCTCTTAGTCATTAACATAGTCTTAAGTCTCTGTATCTTATCGTTCATCCTAAACCAAAGACCCGTAAGTGACAATTGAATTTCTTCTTCGGTCTGAAGTTGTGTACCTACTGAAATATTACCTGGCCCATAATCATGTTGTTTATGTAAGAACAATTCATATTGTTCTCTTTGTAGCCTACGAAACTCGGCAGTCATCTCTGGCCACTCTTTTTCCATCATTGTTACGATGTCACCACCGTCTCCTGTTAGATAAGAATTTACTTCTTTTTTTGACTTTGAATCTTTTATCACTTTCATTATAACTCCATTTTACTAAATGCATCTTTGAGATTTTTAACTCGATACATAGGATTAATACCTCTATTATATATAGTATCTAAAAGTATGTAATTCCAATCTTTTTTATTTTTAATCCAAGCCTCATAGTTAGAAGGCGAATCATCGACTAACCAATCAACAGGAACTTTCCATTTTTGTCTACCCTTCTTAAAATAAACCTCATCAAAGTTAAGTTGTTGATTACCTAACCACTTTAAAGTAAAATGTCTAGCATGTGGTTTTTGTGACGTAACACATACTATAGAATAGTCACGTTTACTATTAAGTTTATCTCTGAGGAAATCTACGTTTTCTTTTATGGATGGCCCATTACCCATAATTTCATCACAATAATCATGCCAATAAATTTGTTGTAATTCCTCTTTAGTAGCATTAAAACAATCTTCCATCTTCCACGATGGAATCTCATCAAATTCTTTTTCAATATAATGTGGATAACTTTTTCTTATCCTACTTAGTAGAGCCGTTTGAAAATCTCTTAAAACACCATCTACATCAATACCTATTTTCATATCTTTTCCTATTTAAAATTAAAAAAAAGGGGGACAGAAAAAGGAGAAACTGCCCCCCATGAGTTCGGGTATGAGATTAACTCATACCGTCACTTCCCACTTCCTCATTGAATAAATCTTCGGAAGAACCATCAGAAATATACTTCTGAACTAATTGTTTGATGAAAGTTCTCTCAGAGTCCATACCACCATCATCCATGAACTGAGGATAGACACACACCTCAGCCGCCTCATCAAGACCAAAACCATCATAGAGTAGTCCACTCATCTCGACAGAAGTTCTGGTAGAAATACCATTAGTCAACTTACCATTATCGGACTTAGACTCCATTCTTGTGGTGTGAGATATCTCAGACACAGCCTTCAATAATTCAGGATCAACGTTAGGGAACATATACTGAAGTAGTCCAAACTCTTCGTCATCAGTTAAAACGTCCATCTCAACAATAATGAATCTATCCATCAAAGCCTTGTCCATTACACGAGTTGAAGTATACTCATTACCAATGTTAGCGGTCGCAACAAAAGTAACTCCCTCGGCGACGTTGATAGTCTCTTGACCATTCGATTCGTCAAGTCTGAGATATCTTTGTCCACTATCAAGAACAGTCATCAGAATATTCCAAGCATCTGGATGAGCCCTTGATAACTCGTCAAGTAGAATAACGGCATTCGGTGTCTGAATCGCCTTGACGAATAAAGATTCTGAAAAGTAAGTACCTTTCTTCTTGTCGAAGTGGACGTTACCAATCAGAGTAGCTCTTGGGTCTTGAGTAGCACCCAAGTTAAAGTAGAAGTCTGGTCTGTCAAGTGAATTGACCAATGACTTAGCCGCCATTGTTTTACCACAACCAGCTGGGCCAGTCATAAGAATATTCTTACCTCTGACAGCAGACCTAATAAGATATTTCCACTTCAATTCTTTCATCACCAAACCTTTAGGTTTTAGTTTATAAGAATCGTGGATAAAGTTAAGAATTTCAGCATGGTCTTCAGGAACCTCTACTGAAGATGTATCGAAGACTGGAGCACTTGTAGACTCAAAGACAGACATCGGAACTGCCCACCAATAGTTTTTACCAGCCTTATTGACTCTTTGTTCAAGAGCCGTACCATTTTCATATGCCCTCTTACGAGCACCTGTGGTAATTTGGGACGTGAATTTATTACCATCGGCATCCCAAGCATTATACCTATTACCACTTTTTTCTATTTTTACAACAATGTTACTCATATTATTTTTCTCCTTTTTTAATTGAGTTGATTGTTAAAGTCTCATAATTCATACATAAAGCTACGAATAATTTTGCAATAAAACAAGCATTATTTTCACTTTTTTTCATTTTTTTTATATATTTCCTAATATCATTAAAAATGTAAACACGAAAAATATCCATAGAAGAGTCAAAAATTCCGCAACTCTTGTTCCTATTAGTTTCCAATTCATTATTTATACCTCATTATTTATACCCTAAGCTACAAAAAAAAGCCTATACGGGTCAAGCATTATTTTCACTTTTTTTAAATTTATTTCCACCAATGTAATTTACCATTAGAACCTTGATATGTTTCCCAACTACATTGTGGCCAAACACATTTCCAATAAAACTCAAAATGTTTTTTTTCAAATGGTTTCATAGCCCAACCACAATTACAGGTTGGACTATGTTTATACCATTTTGACAATAACCATTTAAACATTACTTTTCTAAGAACTTCTTATTCATAGTCTTGGAAACAGATATTACTGAAGTAACGTCAATCATCTCGGCATCCTTACCATACATTTTTCTGAAGTCACTTAGATTTCTTTCATCACCATAGTCACCACCAATAAAGTAACTAAGAACTTGAATACCACGATTACGAATATTGTCAACCATTTTTCTCGTGTGATTAACAGCCGTTTCGTGATAGTAATCAATTTCATTGTTACTGAACATTGGCATTCCATCCGAAAAGTTCAAGAAGAAACTATCAATGTTAGTAGCCGTAGGAACAATCTCGTCCATAATCGCCTCGAAACATAATCCCTCAGGAGTAGTTCCACCTGGATGAATGTTACCAAACATATTCTTTACTTTTGAAAACTTATCCACACGAGAATCATAAGCGATTAGTACAAGTGGTAGAGTTATGTCAGCACCTCTACCCCATCTATTTGAATTGTGAGTACTTCTGAATGAAACAACCACGTCAAGGTTTTCAATCATGGAAGCCGCCTTACAAATCGCAACTACTGAAGTCATTGACTTGTTCCACTTTTCTCCACCCATAGAACCACTAGCATCAACTGAAATATGAATAAAAGCATCTTGGTAACTATCAATAAAAGAAGTTGAAAATACTCTCTCATTACCAAAACCCAACTCAGCAACTAATCTCTTATCAATACGTCCACTATCAAGTCTTGTCCACTTAGTCTCACGTGACTCACCACGAACTTGTAATTTCTTACCAAGTTTAGAACCAAGTTGAATACCACGAGAAATATTAGCCTCATACTCTTCTGAACGCCAATTACTATTTGTGAGAACCGATGGAAACATTTCTTCTTCAATCATATCTTTGGTCAACTTCTTGATAACAATAACTTTAGTACCACTCTTTTTGTAACTATTAGTTCTGTAATCATACTTAGTTTCAAGACCCTCACCAGCAGTTTCTTGAGTAACACCAGCCTCTTCCATAGTCTTGACAATCTTAGTATCTTTTTTAGATAACTTACCTTGTTTTTTAGTTTCACCATTTAAGAACTCTTTTTGTTTCTTAACAGCATTATCAAGTTGTCTCTTTTGAGCATCTGTAAGTTCAACTTCCACACCCTTAGACTCTTTATCGGAACTACCACCACTCTCCATGTTATCCATCATATCTTGAAACTCTTCATCTGAAAGTTTCTTAGGTTCATCCGAACCATCACCAGACTCATCATTAGACTCAGAACTATCTTCATTATCAGAAACAATTGGTTTAAGATTAGAGTAAACAAGTCTAAGAACATTAAGTGCGACTTCTAAAGCATCTTGAGTATTTTTTAGATTTTTAACACCACCACCATTTTTGAAAATGAAATAATAGATGTCCTTTAGTGATGGTAACGCATCTAAGTTAGAATTTTTGTTAGTAAGATTAATAATTCTGAAAATGTATGAATCCCAATCTAAAGAAGTATACTCTGAAGATTTAAGAGCCTTATCGATAACTTTAGAATGAAAATACTTGTCATACATAGAGTGATAATAACCCTTGTAACCAGGTGAGGTAGAGAAAACATAATAGTCAATTCGTCTATCTTCTACATAGTTAAGAAGATTCTTAACTTGTTGAACAACGTCCCACTTCTGAAAACCAAGACTTTCAGCCCTAACGAACAATTCTTGTGGTATGTTATTTTCAAGATTTCTAACTACATCAAAATCAGAAAGTTTGATGTGTGAACCCTCATGAAGAGCCAACCCAACAACAGGATCGAAATTCTTTTCATCAATCTTGGAACCGATAACGACAGTTTTACCATCAGTATAAGAATTATCAGAAGATTGAAATTTTACAGGAATATTACCATCATTAGTAACGATAGTAACAAAGTTTGAAATGGCCCTACGATAAGATGCCAACGCAACGTGGTCAACACCTTTCTTGACTGGTTGTTCATCATCAAGGATGAAGTCACTTCTACGACTATCCCAATCATTGTCAGCCCAAAAAGAACTAAAAGGATTAGTCCTCTTCTTAATGTTCTCAGCAGAGTATTTCTCTCTGAGAGCCATTGGATTAAAATGTTTAAGTTTTGAATTGTTCATATTTTCCCTTTTTTTCATACCTTAAGCTACAAAGAATTTTGCAATAAAACAAGCACTTTTTTCACTTTTTTTCATTTTTTTT
>CEON01064114.1_pt1 | contig 11035 bp, 3 predicted proteins | sample 530291 | NCBI WGS metagenome assembly CEON01 (sample SAMEA2619888, study PRJEB7988) | marine metagenome | biome: marine biome (ENVO:00000447); feature: surface water layer (ENVO:00002042); material: "saline water (ENVO:00002010), including plankton (ENVO:xxxxxxxx)" | depth 5 m
GGTCGAATTGTCTCGGCAACAGTGACTTCGGGTGGTAGCGGTTACACTTTCGGTAAAGTCATCATCGATGAAGTCAATGGTATTGGTGCTGGTGCAGGATCTGGTGGTAACGTTGAAGTAGTTGTCCCCCCTGTTAAAGGACACGGTGCGGACCCTGCTGTTGAGTTGGGTGGATTCCGAGTCATGATTAACACTAAGTTTACTTACGCTGAAGGTAGTGGTGACTTCCCAACTGATAACGACTACCGTCGCATCGGTCTTGTCATTAACCCCAACAAGTATGGCACGGAAGAGTTGACCTCCGCAATTACTCTTTCTGCTACAAAGGCTGTTATCTTCTCACCCACATTTACTGGTAACTTCCAGACTGATGAAATTATCACACAGTCTCGGACAGTTGGTGGTCAACAGGTAACTGCTCGTGGTCGTGTAATCTCTTGGAATAGCACCACGAAAGTCCTTAAGTATTACCAGAATAGAATTGATGGTGTATTCCCAGAATTCACTGGTAACCTCCTTGAGTTTGAAGGCGGCAACCCTGTGGTTGGTAGCACATCTGGTGCATCCGCTGACCCTGATATCAACTTCCCAATCGTTTCTGGTGCGTCCACTCGTATCATTAACAATACTGAGTATGACTTGGGTATGGCGTTTACTAATGGATATGCAAAACCAGAAGTTGACCCAAATTCGGGTGATGTTATCTACATAGATAATAGAGGCGCGATTACTCGTGCTGGTGACCAAATCGAAGATATTAAAATCGTAATCGAGTTCTAAGATGCCCCAGAATACCAATCTCAATATCTCTCCTTATTTCGACGATTTCGATAAGGACGATAATTTTTACAGAGTGCTTTTCAGACCTGGATATCCTATTCAGGCAAGAGAATTAACCACAGCTCAGTCGATTCTGCAGAATCAAATTGAGTCGATTGGTCAGCACTTCTTCAAAGAAGGCGCGATGGTTATTCCTGGTCAGGTCGGTTATGACTTGAATGTCCAGGCAATTATTCTGCAGACTTCTTTCCTGGGTGTCGATATTGAGACATATCGGACACAGCTTCATGGTCAAATCGTTGAGGGCATCACGACTGGCATTAAAGCTAAGGTCCTGTATTCTATCCCAGTAACAGAGTCTAGCAGGGGTTATATCACTCTGTACGTAAAATATATCGAATCTGGAGATACGACTTCGGATTCTTCGGTTAAAGGTTTCCAAAATAACGAGCAGTTGCTTGCAGAAAAAGAAATTACTTTTGGCACTACTCTGATTGAGGTTGGGTCTCCTTTCGCACAACTACTTCCTGTAGACGCAACAGCAGTTGCTTCTGTTGCATATATGAATGCAGGTGTTTATTTCATTAGAGGACACTTTGTTGATGTCCCTTCTGAATATTTGATTCTAGAGCAATACAGTGACAATCCTTCTTATCGAGTTGGTCTTGAAGTCAGTGAATCTATTGTCACTCCAGAAGATGACCCCTCATTGAATGATAATGCAGCGGGCACATCTAATTACTCAGCACCAGGATCTCATAGATTTAGGATTCGGACACAACTTGTTAAGAAACCTATTAATGATACGACAGATAAAAACTTCATTGAAGTTTTGCGTATTAACAACTCTAAAGTGGAAGAGTTTGTTACTGCAACTGCGTATTCCGAGCTTGAAAAGTCCTTGGCACGTCGTGCATACGAGGCAAATGGCGACTATGTAATTGATACATTTAGTATCACTGCTAGAGAGCATAAGGATGATGGTTTCAATAATGGTGTGTATCGCACTGGTGAAACTTCTCAAGACGGCAACCTAGCAAGTGATGGTATGGTTGCACTGGAGGTTTCTCCTGGTCGTGCATATGTAAAAGGTTATCGGACAGAATTCCTGACACCTCAATATGTTGACTCCCCCAAACCTAGAGATTTTGAAGGTGTCCAAAACTCTATTCTGGCATTTCGTCTTGGTCAATTTCTAAAAGTATATGATGTGTATGGTTGGCCAGACCTAACAGGTGAGGGTGTTACTAGCGCATATCAAACTCTTGAATTATATGATGACTGGACTTTGAATACAACAAATACTGTTGTTGGTAGACAAATTGGTCGTTGCCGCACTGTGCAGATGCAGCACGATAATAATGATATCTACGATATGTGGATTTTTGATGCTCAAATGTGGACTGCAATTAACTTTGCATCTGGCAACAATTCTGTCTCAGTTGGTGATGTGCTGAGAGGTCGGACTTCTCAAGCAAGAGGTTTTGTTGCTGATGCAGGGTCTGGTAACTATTGCTTCCTAGAGCAAGTCTCTGGTGTCTTCTCACCTGGTGAAGTTATCGAGAGAGACGGTCGTGTTGTTGGCACTCTAGAGGCAGCTCATAGCTATGAGCTTACCGATTCTCGTAGCATTCGTGGTAGAAATAGCTCTAATACCATTATCTTTGGTGCAAATCTACTTCTGAATGACCAAAAGGAAATTGAAGGGTCCACCATCACTATCGACAAAACCGCACTCGGTGTGCAAACGTTTGATAACCTTGTGGGTGGCACAGGATATTCTGAAGCTAATGGTGTTGCCACAACAGGTGGCACTGGTAGTGGATTGACAGTTAACATCACATCAGTTAATGCTGGTGTAGTTACTGGAATTAGTATTGCAACTCCTGGGTCGGGATATGCTACAAACCAAACTATCACAATTACTGGTGGTGGCGGCAACGCAACTTTCGATACCGATTTGCTGATTCAACCCAATATTACTGGATTTAGAACTAAATTCTCTACAGATTTGCGTCCTGGTGACGTTATTACACCTACACAATCTTCTGCTGAAGGAGATAATACTCTGCGTATTCAAAGAGTTGACCCCCAATATATTGCAACAAATACTGGAAATGCACATACTGGATCAACAACAAACAATTATGTTTTTGATTATCTGACTCAAAGAGCGAGACTTGAAAATAGTTTGGCAAAAGGCACCGTAGATAATGGTGAATATAGCACTCTTGTGAGAATGCGTCCTTTTGTATTCCAAAAAGACTATCAGAATGGTGAGCTCACGATTGATGCTCCTAGGACTTCCATGAAGTCGATTAGTGATGAATCATTCTTTGTCTTTAGGACATTTAATAATAAGACCGTAGTGTCGGGTGGTATTACTGTTACTCTACCTGAATCTGAGCAGTTTGCTGCACTTGATACAGAAAACTACATTCTAACAATTTTGTCCGAGTCTGGTTCCGCTTATTCTGTGGGCGAAAACCTCGATATCGATACCTTGAATGATAACGGTGTTTTGACTGTTACCTTTGGTGCTGACCGTCAGTCGGTAACTATTGATGGTCTTGCAAATGTCAATACTGTCAAATTGACTGCTTTGGTGTCAAAAAATATCGTTACCAAGAAAATTAAGACTGCCGCTAAGATGCGTGCAATGAAGGTCATCAGGACTCGTTTGCAAAGAGACCAACAGAAATATGGTTTGGCATATGGCAACCTGTATGGCACCCGCATTGAAGATGAAGAGATTTCATTTGCATTGAATGATGTCTATAAGATTCATGCTGTATATGAATCTGAAAATGATAGTGACGCAACAGCACCATACATGGTGTTGTCAGAATCAACCTTCTTCGATAATGGTAGTGTTGTCATTGGTAGGTCATCTGGCGCTAGAGGTCGTGTTATTCAGTTTATTAACAGTACACTGAGATTGTATTTTGTTGCTCTGAATGAAATTCCTTTCATCCCAGGTGAGACTATTGATGGTGTAGATGATGATGGTAATGCATTGACTGCAATTATTGATGACGCTGAGGGGTCTGTCGAAAAAGGCAGTAAAGTTGTTACTAATCAATATGAATTAGAACCTTCTCAGAAAGCACACTTCTATGACGTGTGTAAGATGGTTAGACTTCCTGAGTTTACCCCTGCTATCCGTAAACTTCTAGTCATCTTTGACTACATGGTCCATGAGTCTTCTGGCGATTACTTCTCCAATCAATCATATACAGGTATTCCATTCAAAGATATTCCTAAGTATAAACTTGATGGATCGATTAACTTCCTGAGAGACCAAGTTGACTTCCGTCCTGCTGTTGGAGAATTGGCATCTGGTAGTGGCACAGTTACTAATGAATTCTATGTAAATTGTGCTTCTTTGGACTTTGGTGCTAGACAGTTTGATACATCTGGTGGTGCTGGTGGCTCTACTATCTTCGATATCCCTAAAGTCAATACAGAAATTCGTATGGACTATGAGTATTATCTGCCTCGGTCAGATAAACTCTTCCTCACCCATGACAATGTGTTGAAACTGGTGAAAGGTGTATCTTCTGAAGATATGCCACCCCCAGATGATATTGAAAATGCAATGCTTCTGGCAACCATTCAAAATAGACCCTATGTCTATGATGTTGAGCGTGATATTTTGATTGATGCTGAGACCATTCGTCGTTATACAATGGCAGACATTGGTGCTCTAGAGCAAAGAATTGCACACGTTGAATATTATACTGCATTGTCTCTTCTTGAGTCTCAAGCGGAAAACACTAAGACATATGATGACAACGGTTTTGACCGTCTAAAGAATGGTTATGTCGTAGATGACTTTACTGACCATACCATTGGTGACGTGCTTAACGTTGACTATAAGTGCTCAATGGACTTTGAGATGGGACACCTACGTCCTTCTCATTATACTACCAATGTTCCTTTAGCACTTGACCTTGCTAGCTCCAGTAATGTTGTTAAGACTACTGGCAATATGGTACTTCTTCCATATGATGAGCAGACTATTGTCGAGCAACCTTATGCATCTAGGACTGAGAATGTTAACCCATTCAACGTCTTTACCTTCATCGGTCGTATTGACCTGACTCCTGCATCTGATGACTGGATTGATATTGAGCGTAAACCTGCTCGTATCGAAAACGTTGAAGGCGACTTCTCTGCAGTCTCTAGAGACCTACAAGTTGACCAGAATGGATTCGCTCCTATTCAATGGGGTAGTTGGAAAACTAACTGGACTGGCACCAGACTGATTGGTCGCTCCAGATTCCGTAACCGCTCTGGTAGTTTCTCCGCTGGTGGTCGTCGCCTGGGTCGCCTTGGTCATGGTCAGGGTCGTCAACCTCTGTTTGTCCACGAGAGACGCACCTGGCGTGTTGTTAACAACCAGGCAAGACAAGGTGTTAGGACTCGGGTTGTGCCCAAGATTGACCAGAAGTCTTTGGGTGATAGTGTCTTGAGCACTTCAGCTGTGCCTTGGATTCGCTCCAGAAACATTGGATTTAATGTTGACCGTCTGAAACCTCGCACTCAGATGTATATGTTCTTCGATGGCGTTAATGTCACAAATTATGTGATTCCTAAAGTCATTGAATTGGTTAAGTCTTCAACCGCAGACCCCAAATCAAACGAAACTCCATTCGTTGTTGGAGAAACTGTTGTCGGACAGACCTCGGGTTGCAGAATTAAGGTTGCTGCAGCAAACGATGGATATAAAACCGACCCATATGGCACTGGCACTGCAACATTGTTGGAGTCCTATGCATCGCAAACACCATATATTAACGTTGACATTGAGGCAATGGCAACAACAGTGAATCCCAACTTCTATGGAAATATGAATGTTGGAGAAGTCTTAGTTGGTCAAACTTCTGGTGCTCGGGCTGTCGTCAAGGACCGTCGTCTCCTTACTGATAATATTGGCAACCTGCAAGGAACTCTGTTTATTCCTTCTCCAAAGAATGATGCTAATCCCCGTTGGGCTACTGGCACCCGTGCTGTGAGATTTACTACATCACAAACCAATAGTAGGGCACCAGGTGAAGTTGAAACTGCTGCAGATACCACATATAAGGCACAGGGCACTCTACGAGTTGTCCAAGAAAATATCTTGGCAATTCGTAATGCTGAAGTTGTTAGAGATACTGTCAGTGATACACGGACTGTTACTACAACTAGGACATCCACTAGACAGATTGGTTGGTATGACCCTCTTGCCCAATCCTTCATTATTGAAGAAGAGGGTGGTGTATTCCTAACAAGTATCGAATGTTACTTTAAGACAAAGGATGCCAACATTCCTATCTCAATGCAAATCAGGACCATGGAGAATGGTTATCCTACTAAGGACATCCTGCCTTTCTCTGATACCACAATCAATCCTGACCAAATTGAATTGTCAGATAATGCTGCAATTCCCTCGAAGTTTACATTCAGGTCTCCTGTATACATTAAATCTTCGGTTGAATATTGCTTCGTCTTGTTGTCCGACTCTAATGAATATCAGGTCTGGATTTCCAGAATGGGTGACATTGATGTCTCTGGCACAAGGACAATTTCAGAGCAACCATATGCAGGTGTGCTGTTTAAGTCGCAGAATGCTTCGACTTGGACTGCTGACCAGTATGAGGACATGAAGTTTAAGATTAATCGTGCAGAGTTTACAGCAACTACTGGCGTGTGCATGTTGAATAATGCTGAGTTGGGTAAGGGTAATGGTGGTGTCCACAACCTTATCGAAAACCCAGTCCTTACACTGGCACCCAAGCAAACGTTGAAACTGCCTGCTGGTAGTAATTTTGACTTCACCGTTGGTGCAAGAATCAGACAAGATCCATCAGGTGCTGAAGGTACGGTTGTCGAATTTGATGCTGTATCTGACCCCGAACTGCTGACATTGACAGATATCACAGGCACATTTGCTTCTGGTTTCTTGGATGCACAAAACAACCCATTCCAAGGTTTGAGGTCTTCTCAATCGATTGCAACATTCAACCTGTCTGGTGTGTTTAATGGTGCGTTTGAGGCTGGTGATGTTGTTAGTGGGTCTACTTCAACTGCAGAAGGTATCGTTACATCATTTGACTCTGGCACCAGCACGCTTGTAGTTAATTTTGTATCGAAAGCATTTGACCCCACAGATACACTGTCTGAGCCTGGTGGCACATCTGCAACCATTTCCTCTATTGCATATAGTGGAGACTCATATACAGCATATCCAACTGAAGCACCATCCTTCCCATCGGATGATAAAGAAATTGCAATCTTCCACAGAAACCACGGTATGCACCAGCGTACCAATAATGTGGAGATTGAGGGTGTCATTTCCGAAGTGCCTCCCACCACGTTGACATCTTCATTGGCAGCAGGGTCTTCTTCGATTCAGGTCCAGGATGGTAGTCAATTCCACACTATCATTGGTGGCGGTAACATTGGCAACCTTAACCCTGGTTTCTTGAAAATTAATGATGAGATTATCCAATACTCTGCCATCTCCACTAGCGGTCAAGTTATTACAGTTGCTACCTCAGGTAGGGGTGCAAATGGAACTGCTGACGTAGCACACCCTGCAGGGTCTGTGGTTGAATGTTACAACCTAGATGGTATTCCTTTGACTGCAATCAATAAAGTCCATGAGTCTATTGAGTGTCCTTGGATTGATTCTTACATGCTCGATGTTTCTCCGTTTGTTGCAACAAATGGTATTCGTGGTGGTGGTCCTGGAGTCTATGCTTCTCAGAATGTCCAGTTTGAAACTCTGACTCCTACCATTTCTACGATGGTCCTTCCAGAAACATCAATTCTTGCTCGTGTAAATACTACTACGGCAACGTCCGTTGGTGATGGTGGTGGCGAAGGCGCATCTGCTCCTCGGGACCAAAATTCTTTCATCAATAATGGTCAATATCTGGATGTAACACTTAATGAGGAGAATCATTTTACTGGTCCTCAAATGGTTGCATCTAAGATTAATGAGCAAAACAAACTGGATGGTAACAAGTCACTGAAGATGTCGTTGACAATGACAACAGAGAAATCCACTCTGTCTCCTTGTATTGACCTTGATAGAGTCTCTTTGATTACCACTACAAATAGAATCAACTATTGGCCAGGTGGACCTGCTCCTTATGGTCAGCAGTCTGCTATTGATAGGTCTCAGGATGTATCTACTCTACCTACGGGTGACCAGAATGATGCTGTGTATATCACACGTCTTGCACGATTGGGTAGTGAAGCACGCTCACTGAAAGTTGATTTCCAAATCACTCGTCATCCTCAAACTGAAGTAAGAATTTACTACAGAGCATTTAAGACAGGTGATACTGCAGACCCCAATACTCTGGGTTGGACATCTGTTGGTGACCCCATTACTAGCTTGAATGTCCAGTATGATTCTACTCCTACAGATGAATATCTTTGGAAGGATTATGCATACGAAGTCAAGGGTCTAAACTTCAACGCATTCCAAATGAAGATTGTGATGAGGTCTAGAAACCAAGCAAGAGTGCCTCTAATTGCTGATCTTAGAACTATTGCTCTTGCAACCTGACACGGTTGATTATAATTATTATTAGGATACTTGTCAAGTATGTCTTACAGAGAACCTACTCCAAATGATAAAATTGTGAAATACAGGGATGACTTAATCCCTGTAGATGGTCATGATGGTTGGTTTAGAGACCCAGAGTCCAATGCCATTGTCAACTGCAATAAAACGCAGTATGATGACTACATGGCTGCTTATGAAAAGCGTCAGCAGAAAGATGAAAAATTTGACTCTTTACAAACTGACGTTGCTGCGCTAAAATCAGACTTGTCTGACATTAAACGTTTATTACAGGACTTAAAAGGAGATGATTGCAATGCCCGCTGATGTAAGTGAAACTATTTCACAAGAAGACCTCTTGAAGCAATTTCAGGATAGGTTGACTGCTATTGCTGAAGAGAATCGGCAACTGCAGAAAAAAATTAATGACAATCAAGCAACTGCTCTGAAATTGCAGGGTGCTATTGAAACTCTTGAGTATCTGGCACCACCGTCAGAGACTGAAGAAGAAACAACTGAAGAATGATACGGACCCCCGAAAGGGGGTTTTTTATTAGCATAAATAACTCAGAAAGACTCTGTGCAGTGCTCTAGGATCCTTTAAGCAATGGCAAATAGAATTCAACTTAGACGTGATGGTGCCCAACAGTGGGCAAACGTGAATCCCATCCTCGCTCAGGGCGAATTGGGAATCGAAATTGACACCTCCCGAATCAAAATTGGTGATGGTGTCACAGCATGGAACTCTCTGAAGTATGAGAGACCGATCGAGACCGAATCAAACACCGCTAACACGTTGGTCAAGAGAGATGCTGACGGTAACTTTGAAGCAGGTGCTATTACTGCATCTCTAATTGGTAATGCTGCAACAGCAACCCGACTGGCAAATGCTCGTCAGATTCAGTTGGGTGGTGACATGTCAGGTGCTGGCACGTTTGATGGATCCTCAAACCTCACCATTACTGCTGAGTTGAATTATGTGGTTAACCTTCCACACTATGATGAGAATGACCTAGACGCAACAGGCACATATACTCGTATTACAGTTGACTCTCGTGGTCGTATTGTTAATGCTGACTCTCCTTCAGACCTGTCATCTTACGGTATTACTGACGCACAACCCTTAGACAGTGACCTGACATCTCTGGCTGGTATGTCTGGTTTCGGTCTGGTCTCTCGTCAGGCAGAAGGCACCATGGTCAACCGCACCATCACTGGTGGTAGTGGTCGTATTATTGTCAATAATGGTAATGGTCAGTCTGCTAACCCATTCATTGACCTTGCAGATACCACTGTTGTTGTTGGTAACTATAACTCTATTCTTCAGGGTGATAATCCCAAAACTTCAGTTACTACTGGTGCTGAGACTGTTAACACACCTAATTTTACAGTTGACAGATATGGTCGTCTGACTTATGCTCAGACTTCTCCTATTGCAACAGCAGTTGCAGGTGCAAAAGATGGCACGACTTTCTCTGTTTACGATAACGCTACTGCGTATCCTAGATTCAGCAAGATTATTGCTTCAAATGGTCGTGCTTATCAAGCGGCAATTAGGGATATCCCCGCAGGACTCGGTGAGCCATCACACAACACCCAAAACGGCGATACAGACGATCAGGGTGGATGGCGAGACCTGGGTTCTGATGGAATCGAGCAAAAGGGTCTTGCGAGTTTCGACCAAGAAGACTTTGACGTAGATGCCAACGGTCATGTAACGATTGCTGCAGCGGCTGTTGAGAATACCCAACTACAATCGTTGGGTCACCTCATGTTTACTGACCAAAATGCAACGGAGACTTTTGAGCTTGACCGCGAAAGGACGACTGATAATGCTTATCATGGCATTACCAAGCTTAATCATATTAACGTTAACAACAGAACTGGCGGTAGCGTATTCCGTATCGTTGGTTACGATACTGCTGAGTATCCTTTCCAACCTGGCATTTTGGCTCAGGGCAATTCCTATCCTGCTGTTGCTCCTGACGACGCTAACGGTAACGGTAGTGCCACCAGTGGGTCATCTCTCACTGGCGCTGTTGACATTAACCTCGATACTACCATCGCTGGTAACATTACTCTTGATGTTACAAAAGCCGACCAGTTTATTAAGCGAACGTCGGGTAATCTAGAGATTGCTCTGGAAGTTAATGAAGCGACTAATCGCTCCATGGACATCAACGTCACTAATGCTGGCAGTGGAGATGCAACTTTTAACCTGACCTCTGACCAGGACATCACTATTAACGTGACTGATGTTGACCATAGAGTCAATATTGAAGACTTCCATATTCAGGATAATGTTATCTCCACCACCAACTCCACAATGGTGTTGGACCCCAATGATGACGATGATACTACTGGTGTTGTCCGTATCCGTGGTGACCTGACGGTTGACGGCACAACTACAACAGTCAACTCAACTGTAACGACTATTCAAGACCCCATCATCACTCTGGGTGGTGAGGATACTCTAACAGTTGATGACAACCTCGACCGAGGTATTGAGTTTAGGTATTATGATACGCAAGAGCGTTTCGGTTTCTTTGGTTGGGATGAAGATTATGCGGACAGCAACATATGGACTGGCACTGGCGGGTATCGCTTCCTCTACAACGCGACTAACACCAATGAAGTTTTTGCTGGTACTGACGCTGCTCTCATTGCTGGTAACCTCAGGCTCACAACAAACAC
>CEON01108018.1_pt1 | contig 11033 bp, 5 predicted proteins | sample 530291 | NCBI WGS metagenome assembly CEON01 (sample SAMEA2619888, study PRJEB7988) | marine metagenome | biome: marine biome (ENVO:00000447); feature: surface water layer (ENVO:00002042); material: "saline water (ENVO:00002010), including plankton (ENVO:xxxxxxxx)" | depth 5 m
CCCATAATTAAGTTAGATAATGGTTGGTTTAATGTTTCTTCAAACATCTCACCTATAAGACCGTTCCAAGATAATCTGTTTTCACCTATATAAAGAAGTGCAGCGGCCTTGTCAAAACCTTTACCTTTCATCCAGTTACCAAGCATTAACCTTTCTATAGCACCTTGAACCTCTACTGGTAATTTTTTCTTTATACCTTTAAACAATGGTGGTAACAATTCAGCTGTTCTTTCTGTAGCAAACTCTGCCCAAGTAGTACCAAAACCTTTTGCAAACGCTTCTCCAAAGCCCATACCGTTACCTTCTAATACACCTATTAACTCAGTACCATCTTCGTCAAAAGCTAACTTCATTTCAGGTGTCATGTTTTCAAGTGTAGAAGTTAAATAGTGCTGTGGATTAGCAGCTGTTTGTGCTACAGTACCTGTAATCCAAGATAAACCTCTTATAGCTCTATCAGTGTTGATTAGCTTTGTTGATGCCGTACCAGATGATATAGCTCTAGTTATAACATCATCTGTTTTTTTAAGTAAAGTTTTTCTTAATAAAGTTGTAGCACCTGCTCTAGCCGTGGTAAAAAAGCCACTTGATAAAATAAACTCACCAATATATGGCATCATATTAGCAGTTATTTGTCCAGCGTTATAACCGTTCCAATCGCCACCCATTTTTTTAGTTCTTTCTTGACTAAGATTTCTAAAAGCAGCAAACTGTATTAATAATTTATCTTCGGCGCTACCTTTGCCCTCTGCAATTCTATCAGAGGCTTGTTTTAAAGTTGAAGCATCTAACATGTGGTTTAAACCACTAATAAAAGGTATGTATTCATACCACTCGTTACTACTAAAACCTGCAGCAAAATTTTGCACCCAACTACCATCTATTTTTTCTGGAGCATTTATAATATCGTCAGCAAAATCTTTTATTAAATTTAGTTGTCTTAATTCGTTTTGTATTTGTTCTGCAGGATTATACCCAGTTAACATAGCTAATCCCGGATCTGCAGCTCCTAGCGCGTCTTGTTCTTTTTGTTTTAGTTCTTTTATTCTTTTATCAATGTTTTCTGTTTGTTTTATAGATCTAGCTAAATCTTTTAAAGCAAACATGCTTAAGTTTTTTATAGGATTACCTTTTGCATCATACTTACCAGTATGCTCGTAAGCAAGTCCTCTTTCAAAAAGCATTACATAGTATTCTCTTTTACGTAGCTCTATTTCTTCTTCATCAAAACCTTTGTCTTTTAAAGCCCTGTTCATTAACGTCCATATGTTATCTATAACGTCTTTTTTTCTATTAGTTGATAAAACATCAAAATGTACATCACGTAACATTTCGTTAATTTGCTTTACCATCAAATGATCTAAAAGCTTGTATTCTGGCTTATAAGTTTCTACAGCTGCATTCATTATTTTTTCAAAAGCAACTTGATTTTTTTTACTAAGCTCTATTATTCTTGGATCATATGCTAAGTTTTTATTAGCAGCATCATTTAACATTTTATTAAAATCTGCATTAGTGTAGCTTTTTTTTAAAGTAAACCTTGCTTCACCGTCGTAAAAAGTTTCACCAACATCAGTAGGATCTAATAGTGTAAATGTTTTTGTATTAGGATCATATGTATAAAGTTTATTAAAACGTTGTACTAGTTTTTCAAAAACATCACCATAAACTTCATTTACTAAAGCTGATGATTGTACTGTTAGTGTTTCTTGCGTTTTATCCATTAACACTTTAAGGTCTTCGTCAGCTTTTAATTTATAATTAGCTATATAGTCATTAAAATTAAACTTTATATCTTTTGAAGTATACAGTATATCAACCTCTGTGCCAATTAAACCTAAACCAGGTCTTCTTTTAGATGTTTTTTCTGATTGTAAATATGACTGTATTGACTCCTCCGTTAGACCTGTTTTTTGTAAAAGTTTATATTTTTCCTCACCAATTAATATTTTTGTTTTTTTATCAAATAATTTTTCATAATCTTTTTCACCATAACTCCTAGTATTTATACGCTCTTCAAGACTGTATGGACTTAAAGTACCATCAATAACAAGTTCTTTTTCTTCTTCTGAAACAGTAAGATAATTATTTATAATTTTATTAGTTGCAATTTCTTTTTCGTAAAATGCAAGTTTTTGTTCATATGCTTGAACTTGCTCATCACTAGCAACATTTGTTAATTGTATACCAAAAGCACCGTCACCTTTAGTTCCAAACAAAGGATTTTTACTGCCATCAGGTAATGTTGGTGTATAATAATAAGCATAATTTTTTTTAAAAACCCCTTGACGCTCTACTTTTATCACACCATCAATAGCTAAACCAGAAACTTCTTTACGAGTATCATCAATATACACATTATTAAGTTGTACAGGTTTATATTTATATTCTTTATATACTATTTCTGCTGATACTGGATTTTCAGCTATATAATCTATATTTTGATAATAAGATCCTTTAGGATTAAGCGGACCACCTGGTGCCGTTTCATTCATCCGTCTCAAGTTAACTAAACTTTCTTGATTTTCGTCGTACTGTTTTTGAAAATCAATCCACCCTATTTCACTTTCACCACTTAGTCTATACTCTACATATTGTTGTACTTTATCTTCGTAATTGGTCATATGTTTGTTCAAATCAAACTCACCTTCTACAGGCGGAATATAACCTATTTCTTCGTATATTTGTTCTATAGCTAAAGTACGTTCTTTTTCTTCTTGTAGTTTGTTTTGAACTCTTTTAATTTCTATTTCAGTTTGAGTAACTGGTCCTTTTACACCCTCTGAAATATGATCTAATACACTTTTATTAGGCTGTGTAATAACAATATCGTATTTTTGCCTAAACGCGTTCATATCGCCAGTAAACAAACCCTCTCTAGTTGCAACATTAAATACTTGTTGTTTATAAGTTTCATCATTAAACATTGATTTAAACTCATCATAAGTTTTGTCGCCTTGAAAAAGGTTACGAGAATTTAATTTGTAAAATAAATCTTGTAAATCTTCCATTTATCTTAATTTCTCAAAGTAATTACTATCTACACTACCATAAACTTCAGATGCTTGTTGCATCAAACTTTCTCTTCTAATAAACTCTCCGTCTTGCCAGTTGTCAAAAGGATCTGTTGCTTCTTGTGTTTTATAAAGTTGATACATTTTTTTGTCTTTATTGTATTTGTAAACTTTTTTGTTTACAGTAACAAGGTCTTGCCCAGAAGCTATACTATTAACAAGAGCATATTCTCTTTCAAGTGTAACTCTACCTTGTGGTGCAGGTACTCTTCTACCAAACAACATTTCATAACCTTCCATTGGATCTGAGCCTTCTGGTAAATTTGCTTTATAACCTGCGTTGTAAGCACCTTCAGCAAAACCAGCAAAATAATTACCTAATATAGCTTTAGATGTGTTTAAATCAAATTTTATTTCTGGGTTGTTTGGATCAACATAATCTATATCGGTTAAAACTTGAATTAATTTGTTGTAATTTTGAGTGTAAATTTCTAAGTCTTCATCACTTAAATTTTTCATATCGTTAACATCAATTTTGCCATCAGGATCAAGATCTAGTTTACTTACAAACTCTTCTGCTAAAGTAGAGTTTAACATATCAATATCAATTCTAAATAAGTTATCCATTTTTAAAGACTGATAAAATGATTTTTCATTTAAATCAGGTATTCTTCTCATTGCTAAACTTCTAAAATCTTCAGGTGTACGTATAATGTTATTTATTTTAGCTGTAAACTCGTTTAAGTCAAAAGATGTACCACGCACTTCAGAGCCTGCTGTTTTACCTTCATCACCAAAAGAATTTATTAACCCTACAACCTTTGTATCGTTTTCTAATATAGCGCCTGGAAGTAAACTATCCATTTGTGATATATTATAACTTATCATAGGACCTTCCATTAACTGTGTTTCACTATTAAATGTATAGTTTCTTGCAGAAAAAGTTAACTTACCATTTACAAAACTAACAGCTACATTATCATTTTTATCAAGATTATCTAAATCCATCATAGCTGTTAAAGCATCTAAGTTTTTATATTTAATAGCGTCTTCAGGCCAGTCTTCAACTCTATCACTTAGTTTTATAAACGTAGCTCTTGCATTTATAGCTTCATTTATTACTCTTTGAAGCTCACCGTTTATACGTATTCTAGCTCTTTCGTTTTCTACATTATCACCATCGCCGTAAGTATTTACAGTTTCAAACTCTTCTTGAAGTCTTCTTACTTCGTTGTCTATGGCAGCAACAATTTTTGCTGGCATAACTTCTTTTTGCACAAAAAGTTTAGAATAATTTGTATTTAAAATACTTTTAAAATTTGCAAGTTGAGCATCTTTACCCATTTCTATTTTTTCTTCTTTTACTTTATAAGCTTTGAAAGCATCGTTAAAAACTTTCATATAGTTACTTGCTATTTTGTTTTGTGCTTCTATCATTTTAGCACTGCTTGTAAGATCAGAAGCGTAAGACGACTGATACTGTGCAAATGCTGCGTTTATTAATGAACTATCTCCTGCCATATTTTTTAATTGTTTTGGTATGTACCCGTTATGTTTTCATAATTTACTCGATAAAAATCCTCTTGTGACATAGGATCATCACCAGCTGTTTCTAAATAATCTTGATAATCTCCATAATCAGTTCCAGCTGTAGAATCAAGAGTTGGTATTCCTTGTCTAGCATTACTAAAATCTATATTACCAAGTGCCGTACCACCAACTTCTAGCATGTTTGCAATTGATTGTTGCTGAGCTATTTGAGCATTCATTTCGTTAGCTTGTGCTTGCTGAAAAGCTAAATTAGCACCTGTTGTTTGCCCCATTTGCATACCTAGTAGTGTAGCCTCTCTATCCATCTTAGCTTGTTGTACAAATTGATCACCTTGTCTTTCTGCTAATTGTACAGCCGCAGCACCTTTAGCTGCTAAAGCTTGATTTCTTGCTTCTTGTTGACCTATAGACGCAGATATTCTTTGTGTTTGTAAAGCACCTTGATTAGCTAATGCTTGCGCTAAACCTGCAACACCAGAGCCACCTGCTGCGCCTCTTAAGTTTTGCATTATGTTAGCACGTTGTTGTGCACCTTGCTGAGCTTGAAACTGAGCTGCTTGTTGATTTACAGTTAAGTCTTCAAAAGTGTTTTCCATGTTTTCATATGGATTTTTTATTTTTTGACTTCTATAAATATTCATTTGTTTTTCAAGCTGTGCTTTTTGTAAATCTCTTTCTACTTTAGCGTCTTTCGCCATGTCTTCTGCAAGCTCTCTATTTTTACTAGCATTATATATATTTACACCAGCGGTTACAGCACCAACTACTATCGCACCCCAGCTCATGATATATATGTTTTAATTAATATTTTCATTGTTTACTTTTTAAATATTCATCGTATTCTTTCCAATCAAATACTACATTTATTTTAGCTAACTCATCTAAATCTTGTGTGTTAGTTGGATTAGCATGTACTGTAACTATTTTACAATCAGTAATAGCGTATACTATCCTTTTTGCACCTTGTGGTGAAACAATATAACAAGGTGATTTAAATTCATCAATACCATCTTCTTTTGTTCCTGCTAAAAGACCTGATAATAAAAAAAACCCATAACTGTGTTTGTGTATTGCCGAAACACCTAACTGGCCTTTCTTCATATTCATTTCTCTTATATATAAACCTTCTGCAAAAGAGTGTTTATATTTCCAAAACTTTTCAGGATATATTATTTCTTTACCATTACCTATAATATTATCACCATCGGCAATGCTAATAAGATAATTTTCAACTGTTTGTACTTTTTCTCTGTAAGATTTAGCTGGCGTATTATCGAATATTTTCTGTAACTCGTTTTTAGACATGATTTAATTTTATTTATATCTAATATAGTCACAGTTTTAACGCTTTTTTTACTATTACGCTGAGTTTGATAAAAACTTCTCAGTATCAAACCTAAACGTTGCTGCAGCATTACCAGCTCTTACTATTTCAATGTTACCAGTTATTGTAGCATATCTACTGGTATTATTTATTGTTAGTGTAATACCATTTTCTAAAGTTTGTACAGAACTCATTGTAATATCACCAGCGTTACCATTACCGCCACCAGCTGTTATTGTAGGGTCTGCCACTGCTGGATTTATGCCTACACCACTTACTGTAGAAACATTGTTTATTATACCTGTTCTATTAGCAATTGCTATGTCAGCAGAACTACCGCTATCAGAAACTTCTGTTGTTGTAGTAGTGGTTGCTGTAAGTGCAACGGCTAAATCGCTAAGTATTATTTCATAACCGTTTACATTAAGAGCATTTTCAATACCGTAACCACCTACTTTAATTGCATTACCTGCTAAAGCTAAAACTTGTTGGTTGTTAAAAACTATATTACCCTCTTGAGTTGTTATTTCATTTTTTACTATTGTAGGTTCTTTACCTAAAGTACTTACGGCTGGTCCAAAGTTTTTAACTATTCTTCTTTCTTCTTTTGTATTTTCAAACTCTGTAACAACGTCCTCGTAATCTGCTACTTTTGTATTAGCTGTAACATTTGTACCTGGAGTTACCACAAAACCTTTTTTTATTACATGTGCAAAATTATTAACAGGCCATTGATAATTTTTTTGATTACTAAAACTTAACGTTAAACCATCTGCTAGAGCTACAGCTTCAGACATTGAAAATTCTTTTGGATTATCACCATCTGGATCTAAAGCAGCTACAGTTACAGTTGCTGCGTTTAAAGCAGCATTACCAGTTATTCTATCACCAACTTTCATTTTATCAGCAACATTAGTATCCATAACAACCTTAACCCCACTTGTTACAGCACCATCAACAGTATCTGTATTACTAACAGCTGGATATATATTTTCACCAGGTAATTGAACAGGCGCGGCTCCTATTACTGGTTGAACAAAAGATAATAAGTCAGTGTCTAGAGGTTGTCTTAAAATTCTATAAGCATTAGCAGCGCCAGCATCTAATGTAATAGTAAAAGCTGTTTTTGCTTTTGTGCCATATTTACTAGTTGCTATTGTAGCATCTGTAGGTGTGCCAGAAACAGTACCATTAGGTGAAAAACCAGATAATGTTAAGTTTATAGCAGTATATTGATATATTATTTTTTCAAGTAATAAAGACTCTGAACCTGTTGATGAATTTAAATCAATACTTCCGTCGCCAAATCTTACTTCATTATATTCAGCGTGTACAGTGTTTTCTTCTGCAAAAAGTTTTATATTGTAATGATCATCATCACTAATAGCTGGAAAAGCAATTTTACCTACATAAACACTACCACTTATTTTTTCTTGCAAAGATGCTTTTGTAGCAGAAAAAGTGCCAGTATAAAAATTATAGTAATGAGTATCTTCATTTGTTATTTCTAACTTAAAAGCCGCACCATCATCACCAAATATTCTAAATCTTCTTGTTGATGCTGTTGATTCTAAATCAAGCGTATTTATTTCAAAGTTTTTAATTATTTTTACTTGTGTCATAATTTAATTTTTATTTGCTACTCTCTGTTACAACACTACCAGCTGCAAACATCTCTGCTTTAGTTTTAGAGTTGTTTTTAAATTCAACTAAAGAATAATAACCTGTTAAGTTGTTATTGTTAACAGTTCTGTTTTTTGAAAAAGATATATAATTATCTTGAACTGGTATTATACCTGGTAAAGGTGCGCCTGTGTTATCGACATATGTACTATAAACCTCTATTTCTTTTGTAGACAATATATTATAAACAACACCTATATGAGTTAAATCATTAGTGCTATTTACAACATTAAAACCACCACTTGAACTTGGCGAACTATGATAAACATTGTCACCAACTTGTAAAGATTCATTTATATTATAGTCAAAAGTTATTGTTATTACAAAAGCCATATTTTATTTTTTATTAATCACCAGATGGAGCAGCACTAATTAAAACAGTCTCTTCTGCAGAAGTGCTACTACCGCAATTAGCAGAATCGTCAGCATTATTACATTGAGCTACTAATCTAAAATTATACGTAGTGTTTTGATTTATTTCACCTGGTAGTGGATTCCAAGTGAAACTACCACCAGCTAAAATTGCAGCACCAGTTATATTACCAGCTTGTCCTGAAGCATTTACAAATGTTGAACTACCTTGCTCTTTAAATTGTAAAGTTATTTGATTAACATTGGCTGCAGGTATAAAATTAAACTGCATGCTAGCTACTGAAGTGCCTAAGAAAGAACCAACTTCTACAGCATCTTGTCCACCTGTAGTATCCCACTCTATAGGATTACAAGTATAACAGCAACAAGATGTATTGCTTCCTGTTCCATAAGGTGCTACTGGATCACTAACACAATCAGCATTAAAGCTTGAATGATAAAAGTAAGGTAAAGTACCAACACCAGCGGTAGCGGTATCATCTGTACAACCAGCAACTAAATCAATACAAGAATTAGCAAGATGTAATTCAGGTAAATTGTTTATATCCCAGTTAACGTGACTTGAATTACCATTTGCACAACCAACAGTAAACACTTTTGTTTTAGTAACTGTAGTTGTTATTGTGTCGTTAATACTATCGTTATCAACAGTTCCTTCAAATATTGTTGTAGTTGTAACAGTAAGAGTTCCGTTGTCAACAAAAGGTTCCCAAACTGCACTAGGAGAAGGAAAAGCAATTGCCACACCATCTTGATCTACTATATAACCTAAAGCTTGAGAGTCATTAGTTAAATCTATTGTACCTGTGTTATTACCAACACCAAGCTGCACAAAAGAAGATACGACATTACTGAAACCAGTTTGTTGATTATTGTATAATAACAAAATCCCCGAGCTCATAGAGGTCATAAAAGGAAAAAGTGCACCATAACTTATTGCGGGATATGGAGTATCAGGATAAACACAACAACTGTTGTCACCAGAACCATCGTTACAAGGTGTGTTAACATCTGTGTTATAAGATGAACTGTTAGGGTCTAAAGCATAGTTAGATGCTGCAAAACCAGGTCCAAAACTACCGTTTGGATCACTAACCCAAGGTGTTGCATCTAAACAACCTGATAATTGGCACTGAGCTTGGTCATTAATATCAAAACTACCAAAGTTATCAGCTGATGTATCTGTACAACCTACAGTAAACGTTTGCTGTGTTGATTCAATACAAACACCATCATTTGTTTCAACGGTAAGCGTAACATCAATAGATGAAGCATTGTTAAAGTTAATTGAGTTAGTAAGGAAATTAGCGTCTCTGTATATACTGTTACCACTACCAGCCCAACCTGTATAAGTGTTGTCTTGGAATAAAACATTACCATTATTATCAACAATTTTTAAAGCTGTTGTTAAATTTAAAGGAACTCCAGAAGCACTAGTTACAGCGCTGTATATAGTGTTTGACGTGTCGTAAGCTAAACCTATAGACTGTGTAGTACTTCCTGTTATTATTGGCTGTGGACAATTATAAGTACAAGAACCATCGTCTGTATTTGCATTAGGATTATAATTGTTTGCAGCATAAGTTTGTGTACTACCTATTACTGGTGGAGTATCATCTGTACAACCTTGTATTATAGGTTCACAACAAGTAAATGGAGGGCCAAAAGTACCATTACTAATACCTGCAGCATCTACACAAGGTGTATTTGCATTAGGATCGTAATTAAACATAGAACTATCTGTACAACCTGTTGTTATTAAATTTAAACAAAGCGAAGGGTCGCTAAACAACCAAGGTCCACCAGAGCCTTGCGGTACAGGCGTAAATGTTATATCATCATAACAAGTATCACAAAACTCTAAATAAGCTGGGTTTGTACAACCTGTACAGTTTACTGGATCAACACAGCTTCCATCATCTACAGTAGCTGTTGCATCGTAGTTACACGCAGCTGGATCTGTACAACCAGGTATAGGAGTAGCTGGTATATTTACAACTACAGTAGTTTGGCTTATACCAGGTACTTGACCAGTCTGTGTATCACACAAGCTATTTATTTGAAGACTTTGTATGCCAGATGGTAAACCAGTAATTGTGTAAGTTATAGTTCCAGTACCAAAGCCAGTTGCGTTTGTATTATCTATAGTAACTCCTTGGAAAACTCCACCAAAAGCACCAGCAGGTATTATGTATGAAACAGGTAAAACAGCAATTGTAGGTTCTTGTATTTCTATTGTAGCAGTACCATCAGAACCACCAACTACTGTTGGGGGCGTAGATGAAATCATAGTAGCACTAACAGGTCCTTGACAATATAAACACTGGCTAGTACAACTTACATCAGCACCATCGTAATTTACAGCAATAGGATCACCACAATAGTTACACGTTCCGTTGTCAATAACAGCTGTTGGGTCGTAGTTACAAGCTGTAGTATCCATACAACCTTCGTTATAAGTACAGCTGCCATCATCAATAGCTGTACCAGCTAAATAAGACACAGCGCCATTAGGCCCATCAACAGCAGGAGTACTACCAGCAAAGCTATAGTTGTTTGCTATTGGATCAGTACAACCGTTGTATTCACAGCTACCATCATCAGTATTTACATCTAGTTGAGGATCACCAGTTAGTGGTATAAAGTTATCTGCATTAGCATCTGTACAACCAGCTAAAATAGGTATACAGCAATAGTTGATAGGTAAGTTTACTGGATCACCAGAAAAAGGTACTGGAAATATACCACCACAAGCAACTGTAGCGTTGCTCATTGTGTTAAACATACCATTTAACGTACAACCTATAATAGCTTCTTCACAGCTTCCGTCGTCAACTGTAGCTGTAGGATCATAGTTAATATTTGCAATACCGTTAGTACTAAATTCAAAAGTACAACCAAGAAAAACACAACTTCCATCATCAACATTTGCATTTGCATTATAATTATCTGCTGTAGAATCTAAACAACCTAATATTGTTGCTATACAACTGCCATCATCAACGTTTGCTGCTGCATTATAGTTTACAGCTGTACTGTCAGTACAACCATACACAATGCTAGTTTCTATTTTTGTAGCTCTACCAATA
>CEON01021069.1_pt1 | contig 11019 bp, 18 predicted proteins | sample 530291 | NCBI WGS metagenome assembly CEON01 (sample SAMEA2619888, study PRJEB7988) | marine metagenome | biome: marine biome (ENVO:00000447); feature: surface water layer (ENVO:00002042); material: "saline water (ENVO:00002010), including plankton (ENVO:xxxxxxxx)" | depth 5 m
GATAGTCCAACTCGAACATCATCTCACTTCGTTCTTCTTCAGTATAGCAATCATCAATGATGATGTATGGTATCTCATCATTGATGTACTGTACGTTCATCGGAAAATGTAAAGAAAGAACGGGAAAGTAAGTAGTCCTAGGATAGCACCAAATCCAACAGGTGCTGGTGCAAATGCTAACATCCAAAAGATGCCACTAATTGCAGGAATTACAAGAGCAACAGCACCAGCATACTTCAGTGCTTTCACAATTTGTCGTTTGGTCATGATCACAAATCCAAATAAAGTTGTAGGTCAGTTTGAAACTCTTTGGGAACAAATACTACATCGATCTCATCGTGTATGATCCATTCCCACCATTCTTCACACAATGGTTCAGATCTACTCTCATCATCTTCTCCATCTTCTTCCATAACTTGGTTGATTCTATCCTTAAAATCAACCAGCAAAGTGTCAAGTTGGTCAGAGAGTTGCTTGTCCATCATAATCAGAAGTCCAGGTAAGTTTCGATTGCTTGGTCGATACTCTCGGAGAGAGATGTAGGAGGTTCGATAACATCAAACTCACCCAGATCACACTCGTAGTAGTCACCAAGTTTGAGTTCAATCATAGCACCGTCAGCACCATCTGTGTAAAGAGAACGTGCTTTCTCATCTTCAACAACAACCACACGACGAGCAGTAAGATCTACCACCAACATGTAGTCGAAAGTCTTCATCTGCTTGAAGTCTTCAACAGTCTTCTTCTCACTGAGAAAAGATTTGACCTTGAACTTTTTAGTGGCATGAATGTCCTTACGTTTGTAGAACAAATTCTTGCCCATTTTCATTTCGATCTTGTCATCACCATAGACAAAATCGTAACCAGTCTGATCTACACGGACGAGACCAGAATACTTAGCAAGTGCTTTCTCAACAGCAGTTGCACGGGCAAAGTTGTCAGCATTAGAACTGAAACCAGGATCGTTGTAGAGAGAATCAACTACACCGAAGACTTTGCTCCAGTTGACTTGAGATTCCAGGTGATCAATCAGATGCATTGTTTTGATTGGGAAGGGTTTTGTCGATGATCGACTGCATATCACTCAAGGATTGTAGTTCCTTGAGATGCCAGGAGGAAAGGTTAGCAATGGCAAAATTCATGCAGTGCTGAAGAACCTCGACTCCATCATCATACTCACAGAGTTCGACAAAGGTGTCTGTGAACCACTGTTCGTAATCTTTCTTTACATTATCAGGTGTCTTCATTTTTCACATAGGTTTCAGTGTACGCCAAGTCCCACAATTCTGTAAGAATTGCATCATACTGCTTGTAATCTGACCCATCTACGATACTGTTCACCTGTTGTTTGCGAACAGCATCGAAGATAAGTTTCCACTGATGATGATCAAGATTCATAGTCAACATCTTCCCAGTTGGCAATAGAAACGTCATGAACCAAATTTGAATTATCCTTCATCCACCTGTTTAACTCCATCTTACTATGAAAGTAACGATGACCATAATGATTCGGTGTCAATTTTGGTTCTGGTTTTAGTCTAACCAGATAGATTGTCGGTTTTTTGATCATCACTTCATGTAAAGATAACCACCTGCCCAATCAGCATTTTCCAACAACCACTCACGATCTTTGATCAGGAGCAGATTGTAACGAACATGCTTTGCGGGTGCATTGATGCTAGCAGGTTTGTAGACATCACCCGTTTTCTTATCAATGAAGGCATGGATGGAACGAGAACCACCACCAGTCTCCATCATGAGACGATGATACTTACGTCCACCTTCTTGAATGAAGAACTTGTAATCACTGGTGCCACCATTGTTGCGACGTTTGAAGTTATCCAGCAGAGCATCACACAGCATAAGAGTATACTTGCGGATGTTGAGTTGAATCTCATTCCGTGCATCTTGGGTGGCAACGAAATCAGCAAACTCGGTGGTCATGTGCTTTGTTTGAACTGAAGTCAGTATAAAGGTTGGGACATGCCCGTGCTCAGTCACCTGTGCCAGTCATTTTAGTGGCACAGTGTACGAACTTTGTCAGGGCAAATCTGTCAGTCTCCACAACTGGTGTGACCATATGTTTAACCCAACCAGGGAACATCACACATCTATTTGTTTTACTTTTGATATAAAGATCGTGCTGTTCAAAGTAAAGATCTCCACCACCTCCAGTATCTTCCTGAAGTGTCCAGGAAACCAATACATTAACCCAACAATCTTGATGACTTAGATAGTCTTCTCCAGGTGCATATTTTCTTATCTTCGTATGATCTGAATCTGACCTTAATACTTGTTCCCAAAATTCATGATCTTTTGCTATTGATTCCCAAAATGGTAGAGTAAACAACCGTTTGGAACTGATTGATAAGATGTCTGAAACATTTCTATTGTTGTAAACATCATCTAAAGATAGACCAGTCGAATCGGACAGATATGTCCCATCATCATTCTCTGCTCCACCATAAGATGAAGGATCACCAAACTTTGGGAGTAAGAAATTAAACTCCCTCATGATTAGTTCTAGTTCTTCATCACTGAAGTAATCATCGATGATGATATGTGGAAATGGAGTATCACTGATATTCATCGTCTTGCTGATTCATAATATCTTGAACGGTGTCCATAAATTCATCTGCATCAGATAGATTATCCAGTGCGTGAATCATTTCACCTAATGATTTCACAATAAATGCTTTCTCGTTTCTTGCAGCAAATGCTAATGCTTCACGAAGGTGAGTTTGTGCTGAATCAATCTCACCCATTACTTGTTCTGATAATGCCATGTTTATACTACCCAGGTAATCATACTGTATCTAGTTCCATCTGTAACAGGAAGAATTTCATGAGGATACATGAAATTAGATGGGAAGACTAAAACATCACCAACATCTAGTTCATGAACTAGTTCTCTTTGGAACATAGCAACTTCACCACCTTCATAAGCATTATTCATCGCGATGATGATAGTCAGTGCTCTAGGTTGCTCCTTAAATGAATCTGTATGCTCAATATAGAAGTCACCAACTTCATAACGTAGAAGTTCATATCCACTATCTTCACTAATTTCTAGTTCAAACTCAGGATGTTCTTTTACATATTCGTCAATAATATCTTTGACGATCTTGAACATTTTATTATCAATTTCTCTACGGTAATCATTATTTTCATTGATACACCGTTGATCTGAGATAGTAATTACCTGACACTTTCTTGCTTCTTCATCAAGACCAGATCCAGTAAATGTTTTCTCCCACAGTTCAGATCTTGCATACTCTTCCAGAATCTCATCACAAAAATCTGGATCAACAAACTCTTCTTTGACCATAATAAAGTCTTTTAGAGACTTCTGTGACAAAGAACCAGTTTTTTCTTTTGCTTTATCTGATTCAACAGGTTTTGCATTTGATTTCTCTAGAAGAGAATTATATTTCTTGTTAAAGATAACAGCATCATCTAAATCATAAAACTCTTCTTCATCATCTCTAGTCATAAATCCAGCACCATTATCACTTTCAAAATTGATAAAGTTTGTGCCAGTCTTTTCCTCAACGATGGTGAAATCATCTACATCATCTGCTTTTTTAATAGCATCATCAACTTGCTCTTCTACTTGTTCTCGCATCCAACGTGGGAGAATAGTTTTTTCACTCATATCTTCAAAATTGATTCGTCTCATTTCATCATACTCCTTTTTGAGTTGTGGTATGTCATCTTCAAGATCTTTTATTTTATCGAAAACTGCTTCACCATTCATACCACGACTTCTGACATAATGCAAGAAGAATTGGGTATAATTAGTTCCTTCAAAAGTATCCCTCCAATGTGGAGCAATACAACCTAAGTACATCATTGCATCACCAGGGTTAAGATTAACACATCTATCTTTTCCCTCGGATGTTGTAATCCAAATTGCCCATGGTTTATCACCACCCAAATGTAAGGTCATTGAGATCTCACATGCTGGACGATCTGTATGCTTAATTAACTCATCACCCTTACGATAAATTCTAGAATAAACATATGTTGGTAATACTGTCTCTCCTACAATTTTACTTACTTCTGGTGTTTTATTAGCAAGTAATTCTAATGCGGGCAAATAGTTATATACTGATGAAGAATGAGGTGCCTGAGGATCCCCAGGAAACTCATACATTTCATCAGTAATATGAAACTCTCGTTCTAACCTTTTTGCTTCTTTAGGATCGATAAAATTAGGAATAACAAGATAATGATTCTTTAGTAGTTCACCATTCACAATCAATCACCTCTCATTCACTTTTCCTTATCCAAGACTTCTTTAAGTGCAGCAAACCATTGAACTGCTTTATCTACTGGGAATTGATTTTCTTCTCTTTCATCATCTGTCAGAGTAGTATAGAACTTCTCAGGATCAATATCAGTCATCATTTGAACAATATCATTGATACTATGCTCAGTTTTAGATGTTTGTCTTTGATTAAAGAACTCAATGTCATCAACAGCCTGCTCGATAGAATCAGTTCTTATTTCAAGATCTTCCATCTTAGATTGCTGCATTTGCCTATACTCTTCTTCAAAGATTTCAAGATTATCAGGTAGCATGAAGTCTGCTTCATCTTGAATATCTTTATCAAGTTCAGCAGCAACTAAATCTTGCTCAAGTGATTCTCTTGCTCTAGCAATTTCGTCAAGTTCTTGTTGCTTAATCAACTCAAACTCTTCACGTTCTGCCTCAAGTCTTGCCATGGTAGTATCACGTTCTTGACGGATTTCTGCAAGATCAAACTCCATCTCTTCAACAGTTGCTTCAAGATTTCTTGTTTGAATCTCCATCTCAAGACGAGTCTGTTGAATACTCTCTTTCTCAAGATCTTCCCATGCTTCAGCAACACGACGTGCTTCTTCACGTTCTTCATCTTCACGTTGAATCTGTGCCTGAACAGCATCATATTCTGCTGAAATCTGATCTCTTTCTTTCTGTAGAAGTTCATTATACATCTTGCGTTCTTCCATGAACGCTTCCTTTTCCTTCTCAAATTCTAATAGAAGATCATCAAACTTCTTCTGCATATCCTTATTGATCTTTTGGATATACTCCTCAACCTTCATTACTTTAGCAGCAGTAAGTTCTTCCTCATACTCTAGTTGTTTACGTCTTTGTTCGATCTCTGAGGTTCTTTCTTGGAAATTTCGTTGCTCTAGTGCAGCAGCAAGTTCATCATTTAGAATATCATTCTGATCACGAATTTCTCTATTCTGCCTCTGAAGATCTTCAATGAAAGCAATCTGTGCTTCTTGTTCTACTTTATCAGCAACGAGTTCTTCTTGCTCTGATGCAATTCTTTCTTCTTCTTCGATTGCTTCTTCTAGTTGCTTTTGCTCAAAAGCAGTTAGAAACTCAGCATAAAAATCTAAGTAAGGTTGAACAATAGTATTGAATTCGTCTTCTCCGAAGATCTTATTGGGAACTGGTTTCTCACCAATTACATCTTCATACTCAAGTTCACCACGTCCATCTCTCCATTGAATAGCATGGATGTGACTGTCATCAAATTCCCACCGAATATCATCATCATCGAGATCTACAGTTCTCTTATCAACAATAATTCGTTTGTCTTCTGGAATAATAGTTACTCTCATTGTTGCTCCTCTTCAGACTTGGGTAGTAAATTTTCTTCTTCATTATCTATGCCTTCTAGAGGTTCAAAATACTCATCAACGTTGACACCTTGCGACTCACACATATCCAAATACATGTTACCAACTGCTTCTAACATATCTTGATTAGAAGTATGTGCCTTGATCATTTCATTTCGGAATGACTCAACAGCAGAACCAGTTTGACGTTGCTGTTGACTATTTTCAATCAAAAGTGTGGGCATCCATCCAATAGAACAACCAAAATGATCAATTTCTTGACCAGTGTTGGGATCTAATCCTGCGATATGAATGTACCAAGCACACTTATGCTCAACACAATCTTTTTTAATGAGTGGACACCACTTACCAGTTGCTTTTGCCATGAGACGAATTTCAATGATTTATTTATTATATCAGTAGATGATCAACCTGTAAACTCACACATGATAATATCAATGTATTGAATCCTAAGGTTGATTGGACTTGTAGTTGTGGAATACCCACCATCATCTTGTAATAGATGATCATGAGATTGTCCTCCACCAATAGCAGATGATGCTGGTCCTTGAGTATTTGCACCTCTCATAGTACCACCAGGTGTCAATGTTCTCTGTGTTACCCTGACAGATGTTGTCTGTGGATAACGTTGAACAACACGATACTGACGTGGTTGTCTATAAGATGCAGTGACTCTTTGAGGTACAGCAACTCTGAATGGAATTTGAGATCTAACATCTCTTCTCTGTCTTACAGAGTATCTTACTCTAAAGGAGAATGGTCTTCTACTTCTAAAGTCTCTCCTCTGTCTTCTAGGTTGCGGTGATCTACCACTTCTAGGTTGACGGAAAGATCTTCTCTGACGGAAAGAACGTGGTTGTCTTGCCTGTCTACGTTGTCTCCAACCTACAGGGTTTCTCCATGATCTTCTCTGTCTAAATGGGAATCTATCTCTTTGCCTTCTACGTCTTCTTCCCCATCTTCTCCTTCTTCTTCTTGGAGCTCTTCTATCACCTCTATTACTACCTCTATTATCTCTTGGTTGTCTAAAAGGAATAGGTCTTCTCCACCTACCAATATCAGCACGGAAACTAATAGGTCTTCTAGATCTAACAGGTACTCTAAAGTTGAATGGAAGTCTTACATTAAATGGTCTTCTAGATCTTGCCTGCCTTCTTTGTCTAGCATTTCTAGGTTGTCTGACTCTAAATGGGTTTCTAGATCTATTTGACTGACGATATGTTCGTGGTTGTCTAATTTGTCTGGGTTGTCTGAATTGAATCTGAACACGAATGTTCTGACCAACTCTTCGTGCTGCTCTAACAGCATATGATCTAGGTTGTCTATTTTCAGTACGGAATGGACTTGTACCAGCAGATGATCGAATTGTTTCTGCACTACCACCACCATGCGTATGTGATGGTAATTGTTGAACAGTTAATGTTGTTGGATCAACATTTACATCTGCAAATTCTCCTTGAGTTACATCAAATGTACCTGTAGTAGGGAAGATACTACTAAATGTTCCATTTCCTCCAGTACCACCACCAGATCCAGTTACAACTCTCAGTGATTTATTAGTATGATCAACAACTTTTGTCCATCCGACAGGTGTTGTGTTCTGATAAAAGAACATCCTTCTATCTTCTGGAATAATACCAAATCTAGAATCTAAACTTGTATTATTACCAAAGTCAATGCCACTTGCGTTTAATCTTGACATTTATCCTCCTCAATTAAAACTGCAAAGAATAACATCAATATATTGAACCCTAAGATCCAAACTTCCACTGTATGGTGCAGGTGAACCTGAAAATGGGTGAGTGTGACCTTGACCACCACCAGCAGGACCAGTTGCAGGTGCTTGAGTATTTACTCTTCTACCCTGAACACCAGGAGATCCTGGACTAACTGTTACAGAAGAACCAGCATTATGTGTATGTGAAGGAATTTGTTGTGTAGTTAATGTTGTTGGACCAACAGTACCACTAGCAGTAAATGTACCACTGAAAGGTCTAGTAGTCATAATGGTTGTGAAAGGTGATCCTCCAGGACCAGCAGTTCCACCAGAACCAAAACCACCACCAGTGCCACTAACAACTCTCAGTGCTTTATTATCATGAGTAGTTACTTTAGTCCAAAAATTAGGAGCAGTTGTTTCATAAAAGACCATGACACTATTTTGAGGAATAATGTCATATCTAGAATTTAGTTCCGTACCATCACTAAAATCGATACCACTAGCATCTAACCTTGCCATATTGCTCTAATCATTTATGTGTATTTATTTATCCGATATTAAATGCAATAGATATTCTTTCTTGCTTACTAAAATGTGGAGTTACATAATGTGCCAAACATGAAGGCATCAAATAAACAGTTCCAACTTTAGGTCGTATAGAATACTCACAGTTCTCATCAATTTCTGCATAGGCAACATTATGATTCATTGGATCTTGCCTTAAAACAGTGAAAACACCTTCGTTTTCTTTCAGATTATCAGGAACAGCAGGATAATATAGACCAATTATAGCACATCCAGGATGAGTATGATATACATTATATCCCATACCTTCATTGATATTGATCCACCAACCAATACCACCATCATGAGGTCTCCATTCTGACCCATTTTCTTCCATCATATGTGCAGTAAGATCTACAACATTTCGTGCAAGATTCTGAATATGTGGAGTTGTATAAGGTTTGATCTCATCAAGTTCATATGGATAACTTTGCCAACCACCTCCATGATTTGATTTTGTCACACCTCTAGGATACATTCTCCTCAAGTCATGACATTCTTCTACAATACTTTCATTGTCAATATCTAGATCAAATTCATACAAATAAGTTGGAAATATGTTATTTGCTTCTTTATTCTTGATAGGTATTTCAGTAAAAAAGTTATCACCGAAGTTACCATGATCTACTAACTTGTGTTCAGTCATCGTCTTCGCAATCTGGATTTACAAAAAAGAATACTTGATTGATTCTATATTCAGCATTACTCCAATGCTCCGCAAAATAATTCTCACCAGTTAAGTTCATGCTATGGTAGTAGAAACTTCCTTCAAACATAACAAATCGATTAAATTTTGATCGGAATGATGCAAAAATATCCCAATATCTTTTAGGAGTCCATGGAATACCATGCTCATCTCTTACACCACCATTCTCATCTAATGGCAAAATATCAGGATTGTCTGTGATAAGTGGTTTATATAGATTCGTTCCAATTTCTTCATTCTTAGTAAGATAGCAAATACCATTATATCCACTATCATGATGTGGCCACCAATAATGTGTTTTATATGGATTTGTTTCTTGATCTTCAGAGAATCTAGTATAATTTGTGACAATATCATTATCTGTCGGTTCTTGTCCGCACAGATCTGCTAACTTATCTGTAACATCTTCCATGCCAGGATGTGACATCATATGTCTACGATCTTCAAAATATAATGTATTTTTTGAAGTCTTTCCTGGATCCCATTCAGGTCCAAACTTCCAAAGTGGTGGAGTAAATGAATTGATATATTCAAACACATCATCAGGATGTTTATAGAAATTGTCCATCCAATATAGATTTGATACTTTATCCCCGTCATAAATTGGGATGACTTTCATGTTTGAAAAATCATTAGTTTCAAACAATTCATGTTCAGTTCTTGGGGTAGATTTCAATTTCATAAAAACATTTCCTCTATTTTCTTATTGTCAAGGCAGAAACCAAATACCCACAAAATTCTTGGAGTATTGCCATATGTTGGAGTAACTTCATGATGAACTTCAGATACTTGATAAATCAAAAGATCTGTAGGATTTATATCATTATATTTTACACCACCAATAACAGTATGTCCACCCCTATCTGCCTGCTGCGTAATGGCATTGAAGTGAACAGTTTTTGTATTGGGATAGTATGTAGGATCAATATGATTATCTATTCTTCCACCATTATATCCAATTCCATTTACAATACCTTGACTGTATGATGGAGGATGATTGTAATCTTCTAAGTGAAAGTAATTGACAATTCTTTGTCTGACAATTTGTGCAGCATTAGGATAATCTATATGAGGAGCAACTGATTCGTTTGGAAATCGAGTTGTAAATCTAGTACCAGGATTATCTGGATCCATATTAGCATCCTCAAAGAAATCTCGATGACAATTATCGAGAGTCCATTTGTTTAGTTTATTAACATCTTTCTCAAACAAAAAATTTCTAAGAACAAGAACCTTAGACATCATTTGTTGCATACTCAGAGTATTCTGCGTCTATACTATTTTCTTCTTCAAAATTCATAGCACCATATTCTGCTGCCATATTAAATGACAAAATCACTCGATCAACATTACTGGTATTTGGTGCAGTATAATGCAGAACATATGATGGGAAGATGATTAGTGATCCTTCTCTGATTCCAGGTGGAACAAAATTTGTAACCTGATCATCCGCAACATTAGGATTCATGAATACTGTGGGTGTATGATACTTGGGATCAAACTGAATGAAACATACAGCACTGAAACCTTCTACACCATGATTATGAACAGAGTGCTGCTTTCCCTTTTTTGCTTTCTCAAACCATGTAGTAGAAACTTCAATGGCACATTCAAAAGTATCAGATAAAGTCTCTAGTTCTTCTCTAAAAATATCAGTGATTACATCACTATAATCAATATCATTGTCATAGTTGTAATGATAATCAGTCTCTACATCATGACTCTCTTCTTTTCCACATGCAATCTTAAATTTATCACGTTGTTCTTTTCTGCTCTCATACATCAGAACAAGTTGTCGTTTTTTCTTTTCCCAATTATTCACTTTTAAGTGAAAAAGTGGAGTAGAAAACATTGGGATAAGATAGTCTTCACTACCTTCTGGTGGATCAACGTAAAGATCAAAGGTTGACATAACTTACTTTTTCAGTGATTTTTCGTACTTCTGTTGCAATTTTAACACTGCTTTTAGTGCGGTGTCAAATTTTCGGTAAATTTTACCTGATGGTTGTCCTTTAATGATTGTGGTATATTTTACTGCCTTTCCTGCCATAGGAATCACAACAAAGTTTCCATCATCAGAACAATACTGATCCCGATATTGATTAAGATCAAGAACGGATGAGTTAGTATATGTATACTTCATAGATCAACGTTTGATTACAGAAACAGCAGCATCACCTTGTTCAAACACAATGTCAACAACATTCTGAATCTTTTGTGCAGTCTGGATACCCACTTTGTTGTAGGTAGGGATGCAAACCAGACCGAAAGATTTGGTGTACTGGTCAAGTTTACCAGGAATAATGCTGCCATTGCGAAGACCAGCAGCATCATCTTTGTGCAGTCGAATCACACGTCCAATGGTCTGACTGATACCGATGTAGTCCAT
>CEON01075850.1_pt1 | contig 11013 bp, 10 predicted proteins | sample 530291 | NCBI WGS metagenome assembly CEON01 (sample SAMEA2619888, study PRJEB7988) | marine metagenome | biome: marine biome (ENVO:00000447); feature: surface water layer (ENVO:00002042); material: "saline water (ENVO:00002010), including plankton (ENVO:xxxxxxxx)" | depth 5 m
TCTTGACTACACTCTTGGCATCAAAGGTACTCCTAAGATGCAAGATCAAGAGACTCAAGAAGAGGAAGCACAGTGGGAGCGTGAGCGTCGTGGTGACTACTCTGAACCCGAAACTACTTCTACTAGCACCAGTAGTTTCAATGATCCTGATATCATGGCATCAAGTTCTAGTAGTGAAGAAGAGGATGATTCCCTCAACTACTTTGCTAAACTGGTCAACTCCTGACCTTTACACCCGCCGAAAGGCGGGTTTTTTTATACCCCAAATTCTCTAGGATTGTATGTATCTTTGAGTCTACTGGTGATGTATTGAGAAGATCTTTCATACTTCATCATTTCTTTTAACTCAGAAGTAAGCATTGCAACGTATTCTGGTTTTGGAATCTGAATTATTCTTTTAGCATTATTTTTTCTAATTTCATAATCATAATTTGATACTGGACCAGCAGCACTTTTGGTTACTTCTGTTAAACCTGAAGTATATGTGATTGTAAAATCAGAATCAACTATCATTCCTTTTCTCAATACAATTCTATCAAACTCGTCTCTAATTTCTCTTGTTTCATAGTGATGGATTCCTACGATCCCTTCTTCACTGCTATACTTTTCTAGCATATACCTATGGAGTTGATTGTTGTCCAGAGGCCACTGATCTTTTATGTTGATAATATTGTTAATTGTAAGTATTAACCAATCTAATTCAGGATCTTCATAAAACTTTTCGGCAACCATTTCTGGTCTTTCGCCATCTTCGATCTCATAAAAATCAGCAAAGATGAGTCCATCCAAAAGATCTTCTCTTAATGCTGCTCTACGAAAAAAGTTTTTAACTTCTAGTTTTTCGCTACTTCGACTTGAACCTGGGAGTCTGGATGAATAGAGTAAGTTTGGTAAAGTTTTAAAGTACATTAGTATCCTACCTCCTGAGTTGTTACTGCTTGATAACCCTCTGCTCTATTTTTTTGTTCAATTGCATCATCTCCTCCTAGATAATCGCTAGAGTAGATTGGTTCTAATTCTTCCAGTCTAAGTGTCAATGTATTTGCAGTGGGTTGTCCATTATCATATGCTGCCCATGTTCCTTCAGGAGTATAACTCACACTACAACCTGTAACGGCACAAGTTTTGAGTCTATGCATTCCTGCTATTTGAGATTCATTTGATGTTTGGAACTTTACTCTAAAAATATTAGGTGTCCCTAGTAATAATGATGATCCACCTGCTTTATCTGCCGTTGTCCTTACTGCCATTCCTTGCTTGAAGAAACGAATAATACTATTAATCATCGCTGCTTCTCTGGGATCTCTTGGTGCTAGTTTCCAAGAGTATTCAAATTTTCTCAGAGTAGGAGCATTGAACATCAGTTCCATATTACTATTTGGAACAACTCCAATACCTCTTTTTAAAAGTGATTCCGGTGAAACATTTACTCCCGCAGCGGATAATATTTTTCCAGTAGCTGCACTTCCTATTAACGCTCTTGATTCTGCATTTCCACTTACAGCGTTTGCTACACCTGTATTTTGCTGTAAAAGTCTAAGAAGAACCGCAAGACTGCCTGCCCCTTGAACACCTGTAACACCACCGATAATGCTACCAATCAGAGCAGCAGTTCCAGTCCCAACAAAATCTCTGTTGACTCCACTTGTTATCGCTGCAGATAAATTATTCATCGCATCACTACCCCAATCTACATTATTAGAATCTGAAAGACTATTTGGCATCGGGAGTTTAATCTGTCCGATAAACATTTCTTTTGTAAATGCAGTTCTTCTTTGGTATCCTTCAGATAATAATGTTGCTGGATCACCGAATACTAACTCTTTAGTTGGTGGTCTATATTCATACTGTTGAATTGACATGTGATCTTGAGCATTTTCACCGCTATAGATTGCATCAAATGGGTACTTAAGTACTTTGTTTAGGAACATTTTCTTAAGTTGATCATTTGAGTTAGCAAATTGCTGTCTTATGGTTTCGGCAACGCTATCATCTAATTTGTATGCCCTTGCTGTATCCAGTATTTGTTGACGTAATTCATCTGCCTGTTGTAAAAAATTATTCTCTTTTATTGAAGTTACTCGACTTGGATCGTATTGCTGTCCATGAGCAGCGATGTTTGTTTGGACCGGTGCTTCTGGTGATTGTTGTGGACCTAATTGTTCTGTGGGTGATGCTGCTGGTCCACCTTGGTTAACTTGACTAGCATCACTAGCAGTGCGTTCATTGGTGATGGAGGTTGCAACGGCTACTTCATCTCTTTGTTGGGCCTCGATTCTTTTTGCTTCCCTTTCAAGTGATTTTGTGGCAGCATCATTCATCAATGTTCTTATTGATTCTTCATTTAATTGAAATGATGAATTTGGTTCATCTAAACCAGACTCACCATCCACAGTTATACGAGTAAAATTATTATTATCTAAAAGTTCTCTTCCTTTTTTAGTGAAAGACCCTCCTGATCTAGTGGAACGGAATACAACAGTTCTATCTCCAGCATCATCGAATGCTAATAACGCTGAAGTTCCATCAGATGGATCGTATCTATACTCATATCTTCTATCACTATTGTCAGTTATCACATATCTATTACCATCACCAACAGGAAAACGCAAACGCTTTGTCCTGTTATCATCTTTTTTATATGTTTTTGTTAATGCTACTGCCATTAGATACTGTCCCAGACCATTTGGAGCTCGACTTTTTTACCATATTTATCTACAAATCTTTCAGTAATCAGTTCTGCCACACTGGCATACTCTGCCGCCGAGGGCGGAAGGACGTATATACCCTCAATATTAGAGAAGAAATAACTATGTAAAGTTTTCTTCGGCAAAGTCGCACCATATTTATTTATCAGTGATCCTGCAATTGCATCTCTATACGATGGATTAAGGTAATGTAAATTTGCACCAAAGAGTTTGTCCTCTTTATAATCTAAAACATATGTTAATGGTCTTTGATCATAATATGGATAGTCTTCTGGAAATGCTGCACCATATAAAAAGAAACATAGTTCTCCTAACTGAGGCATTCTCTGTTCACCAACTTCAGATAACTCTGTAAACAATTGATTAGCGTACCATTCAGGTCCAACATTTCCAAGTCTTTTTGCTCTTGCCTTTATTCTTTCTCCGATAGTAGTTGTGACTGCATCTTCTGCATCATCTTCATACTCAAATATTGTTACTTCTCGATCAGTCCTCTGATATTTTCTTGCGTACTTCTTTCCGTGTTCAGTTCTTTTATATCGAGGATGATCTGCAATGAGTTGAACTAGATCATCTTTACGTAATCTTCTTCCTTCTCTCTGGGTAAAGTTTCTGATACCAACATTTCGGGCAATCGCTCTCAACTCTTCCACGTCGTGGTTTTCTAGGGGAGTATTCTTTCTCCCATAAAAATTTCTGTAAAAGGATGAATAAGACATTATACTCCGAGGTCGTCTTCAGTCATGATCTTGAATTCATAATTACGATCATCACAGAATTCCTTCGCTGCTTTCCACTTTGCTTGGTTAACCATCCAAGTCTTCACAGAGTTTTCCCATGCTTTTGTTCGACGCTTGGGATGTTGATTTGGTTTTGCAACTTGTCGTTTTGGTTTGATTTCAACGACCATGGTTCTCAATCGTCCTTTCCTATCATTATACTTAATAAAGAAATCTGGAAAGTACCTATGAACTCTATTGTCAACAGGAGAAATGTATGGTATCCAAAATTCTTCTGATTGCCATTGGTCTACACTTTCAGTCAGATCACAATATCGCATGAACTTTCTTTCCCAAAGAGAACGATATATAATATTCTTTGAGTCACCAACATATTTCTTTGGATTTTCTGGTAAATAACGTCCGCTATACGGCATACATAGTATATAAGTAGTTTAAATGTATTTAGATGTCTGCACCAGACCCTAGGCAGTTTTACATCAATCAGGAGCAAGTTAGATCGAGATATGGTGGTCTTAGTCAGACCTCTCAGTTTATGGTGCAACTTGGTCTTTATCCTAGTTCTAGTAGCATAGGAGTTGAAAGACACTTGACAAACTCCGGTGTCTTTGATGAAAGTAATTCAACAAGAACACTTAACTTTCTTTGTTCGGAGGCAACTCTACCTGGATCAACCTTTGATGTTATGGAACTCAGTGGAGCTCGTCAAGGCATAATCGAACGGATGCCGAACCGTAGAGTTTACACTGACTTTGATTTAACTTTTTATGTTGATAGTGATTATAAAACCTTGAGACTCTTTGAGGAATGGATGAATTATATTGATCCAATCACTAATAACGATGGGGCATACCAAGGATCTTCAAAGGGACAGACTGGGTATGCTGATAATAATAGTTACTATAGATTTTCATATCCAAACTATTATAAGAGACCTATTCTCATCCACAAGTTTGAAAGAAATCTTTTGCAGAAGGATAGTTACAACACATCAAAAAATGGAGCAGTAAAAAGTGGTGTTGTAAAGAAAGCAAATGAAGTTCCAATAGTTTCATACATGTTTCTTGAAGCATTTCCTCTCAATGTTCAAGCGATTCCACTTTCATATGAAGGAACTGATATAACTAAAGTCTCAGTCAATTTTAGTTACACTCGATATATGACTACTAAGAATGCTGGTCCAGGAAAAACCGCTAGTGATGTTGCTAAAGATGAAGTAACTAAGGATTTTAAAAATCCATATTTTGATGAAGTTGCTGGTGGTAATTTCATTCCACTTAGCAAAGACTTTAATTATAATCTTGGTTTGAGTGGTTTGAGTGAAACACCAACATATAACTTCAATGAGAATCCATTCAATATGGAGTATCAACCACAGATAAAAGATTTTAGTAATTTATCTGGGTTAGATTTGGGGATAGATTACTCTAGTTATTCATTCGATAGTTTTAACACCTGATAACACATCTAAATAATTTTACTGAAACACCTATAGGATATTATGCCTTTACCAAAAATTGCTACGCCCACTTATGAGTTGGCAATCCCCTCAACAGGAAAGAAAATTAAGTACAGACCTTTTCTAGTTAAGGAAGAAAAAATTCTTATTCTTGCATTGGAAAGTGAAGATGTAAAACAAATCACTAATGCAATCAAAACAATCCTCAAAGATTGTATTTCAACAAGAGGCGTGAAGGTAGAAGATCTTTCGACCTTTGACATTGAATATATCTTCTTGAATATTCGTGGTAAGTCTGTTGGTGAATCTGTAGATCTTGTCGTCACTTGTCCTGATGATGAAGAAACAACAGTTCCAGTGAAAGTTTATATTGATGAAATTGAAGTTCAAACAGATCCAGATCATTCTAGGGATATCAAACTGGATGACACCTTGACTTTGAGAATGAAGTATCCAACTCTTTCTCAATTCATTTCTAATAATTTTGATTTCAGTGGAAATGATAATGATAGTGTTGAGCAGTCATTTGAAATGATTGCTACTTGTATGGATCTTGTATATAATGATGAAGAATCTTGGGCAGCGTCTGATTGTACTAAAAAAGAATTGACAACTTGGATTGAAACTTTGAACACAAAGCAGTTCCAAGAGATTGAAAAGTTCTTTACCACTATGCCTAAACTTTCTCACACGATTAAGGTTACCAATCCAAATACGAAGGTCGAAAATGAGGTAACGTTGGAGGGTTTACAGAATTTTTTCGCTTGATTATGGCTCATATTAGTCTTGAGTCATATTTTAAAATTAATTTTGGTTTGATTCAGCACCATAAATATTCCTTAACAGAGATTGAAAACATGATCCCTTGGGAAAGAGATGTTTATCTTGGTATGCTAAATGAGTACATTGAATCTGAAAACTTGAGGATTAGACAACAAAACGCAAGTTCGGGATAAATGCTTAAAAACATTTTTAAGTTTAAAAATCTTTCTAAAAAAATATCGCCATCTAAGGGAGGGGCGATGAATTTTGTTTCTGGCAATAATAATTCAGAAACAAGTGCTTCTGGTGCCAGGGTAAGACCTAAAACACCTAAGGCCTCTATCATTAATAACTTAAGTAAATTAGATTCAAACCAATCAAACGCATTTGATTTTCTAGATTTCTTTGGAAGAAAGAGAACAGAATTAAGACTTAGAAATTCTATAAAGAGATTAAGAAATTCTTTAGTTACCACTTTTGATATCGCTGCCTTACTGAAGTCGATCATAAATGGTATCTTTAAGAAATTAGAAAAACTTCCAAACCTTAAGGGTGGTCGTGGCGGCGGATTGTTCGGTGCATTATTTGGTATACTTAAAAATTTAATTGGAAATTTTGGATCCACTTTATTAAGATGGTTGGGTGGAATTTTAAGAATGATTCCTGGACTTGGTGGATTAGTGTTGCCTGGTTTACTGATTGGTGGAACATTGTTTGCTGCAGGTGGAGTTCTTCCAAAAATGTTCCCTGGATTAACTACAACCGAAACGGATGCGGATGTTGATCAAAGTATAGAAGAACAAGGTGGACAAGCAACTGCTGATGCACTGAGACAGGAGCAAGCAGAGAAGAAAGCAAATAGAAACTTCTTTGAAAATTTCCTCTTTGGGGAAGTGATGGGGGAGAATGCTGAATATGAAAAGCAGATAAAGAGAGCGGAGGAGTCAGAAGCATCAATTTCATCTTCAACTGGAACCGGAACCGGAACTGGAATGGCAACATTCCGTGAAGATACCGCAGAGAATGCTGCTTTACAAAGAGAATTTTCTTCTAGAAGTGGAGATGTAACAGCAACTACACCTTTAATTCCTGGAGCAAGAACACCTCGCCTTGAAACTACTCCAAATATGAAGGATAATGAGCAGGAACTGCTTCTGAAATTAATGAACGCAGAGGCTGGTGGTGAGGGTGAACTGGGAATGGCAGCAGTTGCTAGATCAGTCATGAATAGAGCAGGATTAATTCAAAGTGGTGAGGTTAATTCTGGAACCTTCATGTCAAATAGTGGATCTATTTCTGATGTTATTACTGCGAAAAATCAATATCAACCAGTTGTTAATGGTCGTGTGATGCAAGATGGAGGTACAACTGATCGAGAACTTACACCTCAAGAAAGACAGAGAGCATTAAGAGCTTTAGAACTTGCAAAGGACACCGATGCATTGAAAGAAAGATTTGAATCAAAAGGGATGACAGAATCTCAGGTTAGAAATATGATGGGGGCAACTGGATTTAGAACAGGAAGTGCATTCAATGATCCATCTCAAAATATAAATGTAACTCAACTTGAAAATCATTACTTTAATACTGCTGGTAATCAAAGTGTTACAGTACCTGAGGTAAATATAGATGCTTCACAGAGAGTGGAAGAACTTTCTAATGTTCAACCTAGAGAAGAACAGACCAGTTCAGCGAGTGTTCCAGTGGTTGATACTGCTCCTAGTGAATCCAGTAATATTACATTCTTACCACTTCCAATAGGAGAGCAACAGCAACAATCAAGTGATCCCTCTTTGCTGCCAACTTCCGCACCGGGAGGAGGATCACCAACTATTGCATTCTACTCACCTTCTAATCCAGATAGCTATGGTGGTTTATCCACAAAACTCATCTATAGTATCGTTGACGCATAAGTAAAATGAAGACACTTATTAAGTCACCACTAAAAAACGCTGCCAATAATATTGTTAAAATTGGATCTACTCCAAATGCTAGAAAAATTAAGTCTTTAGACTTTGATAGGCCTAGGGAGAATGAGACATTTATAAAATGGATTGAAAGTAGTTCAAAGATATTTGAATCGGTAGACTTACCAAATAAAAGGGAACTTAAAAAACTAGCAGACTTTGATGTTATCGGAGGTGGCGGAGGACTTGCTGGTCTTCTAGCAGCACTTGGTGGTTTAGGTCTCAGTCTTACTGGAGGCCTTGGTTTACCAGGATTGCCAAGATTACCATTCCGCCGTGGACCTAATAATAGAAGAAATAAACCTAATAATAAGAACAAACCAGGAAGACCTGGAGGAAGGCCTGGATCTGGAACTGCGAGACCACGAACTGACTCTAGAGGAAATCAAATTGCTCGTCGTGGAGCACAGTATAGAAGTCAACTTGGAAGAATTGTAAGACCAGGACAAACACCTGCAGGTGTTAGAATGGGTCCTAGACCTGGGTCTCTGGGAAGTAGATTTGCTTCCGCCAGAGCAAATATGCAGACCGGAACTCTCTTCGGTGGTCGTGGAGCGTCACTTCAAAGAGGATTATATAATGCTCCTGGAAGAATACAGAGGGGAGTACAAGCAACAAGACAAGCGATAACGAGAGTAACTCAACCAGTAACTACTGCAGCATCAAGAGTTCGTGGTGGTATCAGTAAAGCGATCAGTCCTTTTAAGACAGCATTAAAGGGTGTATCTAGAATTCCAATTATTGGATCACTGCTTGCTGGTGTCTTTACTTATTTTGAAGATGAGAATGGAGATGGAATACCAGATAGAAATTTAAACAAATCATTATTTGTTGCAGGTGGAACTGCTATTGGTGGACTCTTAGGATCCTTTATTCCCATTCCCGTATTGGGAACTTTGATGGGAACTCTTATTGGGGAATATGCTGGAGGATTATTTTATGAATTGATTCAAGGTCGAGGGGCAGCGTTCGTCGGCAAAAAATTCCAAGATGATATGAAGAAACTTTTGAGTGCTGGAAAGGCAGTTCTTGATTGGGCAGGAAGAGGTTTCAGTAGATTATATGAGGGGATGCCAAAAATTAATATTTTTGGTTTGAAAGCCATTGATCCTAGAAGGATGCTCGAAGGTGTTGCAAAACTTCCAAAAGCATTCTTTACAGATCTTCCAATGAATGAAACAAAAGAGGAAGAGGAAAAGAGATTAAAGAAAGAAGAAGAGCAAAGGATAAAACAACAGCAAGAGCAAGAGGCACAAAGAGATAGATCAGAAGCAATACAAGATGAGGAGCAGTTACCATATACTACTACTGAAGACGGTGAAGTTGTTCCTACTATGGCATCATTCCGTGAAGACCCTATAGAAAATGCTGTTCTGCAAGAATCTGTATCTGCACAACAGAATCCAAATGCAAAAGTAATTGAATACATAACGGGAGATAGAAGTTCATCACAGTACAGAGCAGATCATGGTGGAGGTAATTACCATGAGCACGTTGCATTCAGTTCTCAAGATGAAAAAGAAAAGGCAAAACAATTCTTGCGAGGCAAGGGAATTACCACAGGTAGTGAATATAGACCAGGTGATCCTGGATATCATGGTGTCGATCGGGCACTTGATATTCCTCTTTATCCGAACATCCAGAATTTTGGATTGCCTGATAATAGAGCAGGAGAAGAAAAGTTTAGTGCCATATTCAGAAGAGCGATGGCAGCGGGTGGATTTACTGGATCTGGTATTTCAGGATCAGCAACAATGGCATCTCCTGATAACGTAAGTCCAGTTACACCATCAGTTCAGATTCCCACAACAACTTCCACTAGAACTTCGAATAGTGTAGTTGTTATTCCACAACAGCAGCAGAATCAACAACCAGGATCTCAGATTGTACCTATTCCTATGAATGGTGGTTCTCGTTCTCAAGGTGCAGATCAAATGTCTACAGGAGTATCTGAGTCAGACGTATTAAATAGTTTGTGGCAAACACTCCTTCTTACTAAATTGTCAGAATAATGCCGAATATACTTCAAGGTTTAGAATATAATACAGTCTTCGTACAATCTCTAGATGGTGAAAGATCTGTTGACTTAACAAATGGTCTTATATCTACAGACTACTTTGAGGATCTATTAGAACCTTGTGTCACTGCAGTTTTAACTGTGATTTCTTCATATAATATTATCGAAGCGTTGCCTATTCGTGGTGGTGAGTTAGTTAACATACAGTTGAAAACTCATGCTGGACCTTTTGAAAAACTGTTTAGAGTTTATAAGGTAAGTAATCAGAGCACAGATAAAGCGAAAACAACATTCCAGTTGCATTTGGCTCCAGATGAATACTTTAATAACGAACTTACTAGATGTGTCAAAAAATATCAGAAACTTCCAATCAGTTCTCATGTCAGGGATATCTTACAGAATATACTAAAGACGCAAGATATTGGTATAATAGAAGAGACTTCGAACTCATATTCCTTCATAGGTAATACTAAAAAACCACTCCATACTTTGCAGTGGTTAGGTCCGAAGTCAGTTTCAGTAGTAACAAAAAAGAGGGGTTCAAAAGGAAAGGATGGTACAAAAGATGGCGACTTAAAAGGAACTGCTGGGTTTCTTTTTTATCAGAATAAAGATGGATTTAATTTTAGAAGCATAGACACTCTAGCATCTAAAACAAAAACGCAAGAATCAAGTTCTGATGATGAAAAGATACTAACTTATACTTCTGGAGAAGTCATCAAACAAGAGAATGAAGTTGGAACACCTGATGGTCTTAAGATCATTCAATACGTTTTTGAAAAAAATATTGATTTGAGAAAGTCATTGAGAGTTGGTATGTATTCTGCTCTAAGTTATCACTATAATCCTGTAACTCAATTAGTTTCAGCGTATAGATATTCACTTAGAGATGAAATTGAGTCTTCCGAAAAACTTGGATCAGAAGATAAGATTCAAGTCTTTGGGGGTTTTGGTGGTCCATCTAGAGTTTTCTTTAGTGTAAACGACAATGGAGTTCTTTCCTCCAACGGAGGCGAGGAAGAATCTGGTAGAGATCGTGGAGACATTGCCAAGTCCTTTGCTAGATATAATTTAATGTTTACACAGGCACTAAATATTCTCATACCATGCAATACAGATCTTAAAGTTGGAGATATAATTCGTTGTGCTTTGCCTGATCTGAAAGCGGGAAAAGCAACAAAGACGGATGGAGAAAAAAGTGGTCTCTATCTAATTAAAGAATTGAGACATCATTTTGAACCTAATCAAATGACTACCTCACTAAAACTAGTAAGAGATTCTTACGGTTTTAAATAACCTAAAGGAGGAAACAAATGGAAAACATCGAAGCACATATCAAGAAGGACAAAGAGATCCTTCA
>CEON01072077.1_pt1 | contig 11007 bp, 27 predicted proteins | sample 530291 | NCBI WGS metagenome assembly CEON01 (sample SAMEA2619888, study PRJEB7988) | marine metagenome | biome: marine biome (ENVO:00000447); feature: surface water layer (ENVO:00002042); material: "saline water (ENVO:00002010), including plankton (ENVO:xxxxxxxx)" | depth 5 m
CATACTTATACCTATGAATTACGCACAAGAACAAATGGAATACCTTGAATGGCAAGCCCAAAAGGCTAAAGAAGAATCACTTTCACCTACGGATGTGGGCGAGGGTGTTTATATGTTAGTGGATGATGCGAGTCCTAGTGAACCGCCACTATTCTTCCGCACACTCAAGGGTGCAACCACATGGGCAGAAGGATCATACCCCTTCTCAGACCATAACGAATGGTCAGTATATCTTATCGGGAGCAAAGCTATATAAAAAAGCTTGACACATCGACAATCATTTGCCATACTTAAATTATGACACAAGAACAAAGCACTTACGGAACTCTCGTTGCAAAACGAGATGTTGCAGACGAAATTAGTAACCTCGCATTGCATCTCAGCGGAAATTCCTCTGAGCTTGTACAACATCTTGGTTTCCTTGGAGACAAGATCGAGGATCAATCTCAATGCACCAATGGTTATCTCGATGATATAAGATCATCAATAGATAAGAATACAGAAGCCTTACAAAGAATTGCAGATATAATTGCAAGAAGATAAACAATAACAACTAATTAAAATATAATTATGAGTATAGCTAAAAACGCACGATCATCAGATATAATGAACAAAATTAAAAGTGGGCATTATATAAACAACAATAAATTTGCAGGATATGGTTCTATTGCAGAAGATAGTATATATTATCATACTATGTTAGCAGAACAAGCAGATGCAAAACGCAAAATGCTATCCGCACAAGCACTTGGGAAAGGAGTTCGGGCATGATTGATTCGAATATTGAATGGGATATTGGAGATGCTCCTTATACTGAGCCTCCCAAGCTTCAAGTTTGTGATTACGCTTTCAAAGAAGAAGCAACCGCTATATGTAAAAAGATTAGAGACTTGCTTCACGAAGAACTCGATCTTAATATGAAGGATCATGGTTTATGGAGAATACAATGCTTAATATATGATGAATTAAAAGAAAAAGCAGAAATTCAAAAAAAATCATTGACAAATAACTAAATATATAGTATAATTATTACATAATCAAAATTGAGAACCAAACTCAAATAAATAAAATAAATTGATCTTTAACATTTTAAACACTTTGGAAGGGCTTATAATCCTTCCTGTGGGTGACTGAACAAGCCTGTCGTGAGCGGGCTAAAGTACGCAGACTTCCTGTGGTGGGAGTGCAGAGTCCAATCGGATGAGCAAAAGATGTAGACCTAGTCTTGTCTGTGGTGCGAAGTAGGAACACATTGAACTGATGTTCACGCCGAAAAGTTGAGAGTATTCAGTAGTCTCTCCCCACATCTATTTTCAACGAGCAAATATGCGGAGGTTGTGTGTTGCCTCTAGTTACTATCATCGCTTCCTAGGTAACTCAATAAAAGCCTAGGGTAAACCCTATCCCATTCGGGGATAGGGTTTTTTTTGTTGTTGACAGGATTGGATTCCTAGTCTACTATATACATCATGAAATACAAAGCAGAACACGACGCAGTAGAGTATGGCTTATTAGATATTGCTGATCTAGTAGTAGATAACAGTCATAGATTAGAATATAATCAAAAACAAGACATACAACATAGAGTTGAATTGATTAGATTATTATTGAAAAGAGGATTCCCACTTAAAGCAAAGCAACAATTAAAATATTTAGATGTATATATTGCAGATTGTTTATATGGCGGGCAACACATTTATGTTGACACAGACTACAAATTCAACTAGTATTATATCATGATAAATCCAGCAGAAGTAACAAATTATAATCGCACACAATCAGAACTACAAGAGTTTTTATTGTTTTGTATTAATGTCGCAGGTAAGAAGTCTGCAGTAGAAGCTCCGAAGCTAGAAGTATTTCTAGAGCGAGTTCGTAACATTACAGGTGAATATGCTCCATTTGAGGGCATGAACAGGCTTAAACATATGCGACGCACTTGGCATGGCAATCGTCTTGATGGCGACAATCGCCTGATGGAGATCATGCATTGGGCGGCGATCAGTCCATACAAGCAACGCTACAACAGTTATTGCGATGTTCTCAAGCTTGGAGATCTCCGCACAGTATCCTTGCCACGCCTTCTAGAGGTTCGTGGCATTGGGCTAAAAACCGCAAGATTTTTTCTTTCTCACTCTCGTGAGGATTTCGACGAGCCGATGCTCGATACTCATATACTTAGTTTCCTTAGGGATCAGGGTTACAAGGATGCGCCTAAAAGCACGCCACAAAACGAGAATACATACTATTATTTTGCAAACATCTTTAAAAACATTGCTCGTATACTTGGTAAGTCAGTTACCGATCTTGACCTAGAGATATGGAAACAGTACTCAAAAACAACATAAAATATATTATATGGAGATATTATTATTACTAGCAGCAGGAGCAATAGTAGGAATTAAATTAGCAATACAGGAATGGTAAATAACACAAATATAAATATTGTGAATTATAAAATTAGAAATACCAAATATTCAAATATTGTATTAATTAATTTATTTTAACCTGAGGCGGATTCCAAGGTCTTTGATTATCAAGGACTTATGGAATTTCCGCCCCGCCGGAAGTTGTGTAAGTCTCTAATTTACAAGCACTTACGTTATGAAAAAAAGTGTTGACACGAAGCGTTTTTCTGTCATAATGATATATAGTTCTTTTGATAATCAATTTCAATTTGTGCCCCCTTCGTCTAGTCAGGTCTAGGACGCCACTCCACAACAGGATACTAGTTAGTCTGTAATCAACTGATCATTGATATGGAGGTTCTGTGATTTAGGAAACGCAGGTTCGAATCCTGCAGGGGGCTGCTCTTTCTGTAGATGCGAAAGCATTGAACAACGAGGCGTCAGCACACGCCTACAACCTTCGGGAGAGAGAAAGAGGTTCACAATTTAGTATAGGGGAAAAGTAGCAAAAGCCTAAGGGTGAGCGAAAAAGTAACTATCTAATTCACAGGTTTAAGGGATTCCTGATTTGTCAAAAAAATCCTAACAATTTACCATGACATACCAACAAGCATTCTCACTAGCAGCATTAATCATCTTTATATATATCGCAATCGTTCATTTTCTTGGATTTAGTGGTTGACATATATTCCAAACTACCTTAGTATTATATCATGACAGAAGCAGAATTAGTAATCCAAATCGTTAAGGGAAATCTTGCTTGGGCAGATCCAATGTCCAAGGTGTGCCTTGACCAACACGAACGCCATCCCGACAAGTTTCCGCTCGGCAGTACTTTTCAGTCATTCGATGAAGTCTTAGATGATATCATTTCAGACTTGACAAGTTTGCAAAATGAGCGTAGAATAGAAGCATCTTTTCAATCAGCAAACATCTAAAACATTATGATAGCATTAGACACACCCGAACATATAGAACTATATAGAATTCTTAGCCTCAGATCCGCACTCAAGCTAGAGTGTCTTGGAATGAAGCGAAGAGGTCAATCAGCATATTCAATCGTCAAAAGCGAGTTTGGACTCAAAGGCAACAAAAAGTCCGTGCTTGCTCAACTAGAACAAATCATAGAGGAAGCCAAAAATGGGTAAAAGAAACAAAGAACGAGGAGTGCCAAGTCAAGAACAACACTTGGATTTATATAAAAAGGCAAAGCAACAGTCTCACACAGGAGCAAAGCCACTTGTGCCACACATAAACAATCCAAATGTGATGGTCACGCAAAAGGTAAGAAAAGCTCAAGAAGCAAGAAAAGGCTTGACATCCTAACCCATATTTGAGATAATTATATCATGTTAGATTACATTAGAGCAAACTGCGAATTACCACCCCTTGAAGATAAACCTACATATGATGAAGCATCTGATATGTGGGAAGTATATTTTGAGGAGTTATTGCCGAATTGGTACAGAAGAGGTGAAAACGAACACCCCGAACTAATCACCCTTCATTTCGAGACAGAAGGTGAAGCAGTAGAAATTTTACATCAACTAGAAACCATAAAAGAAGAAAGGATAGCTTATGAAACTACTGAGCAAAATCAAGAACTTGTTCTCTCCTAAGTACCAAGTAGTATACACTACTGAAGACGGAAGAACAGAGAGTTATACCATAAACAAACCTCAACACGATTACGAGTTTGGCAACAACGATGAAGGTCGTGATGTTGTTGGATTTCGTGCGTTCTGTCACAACCGAAAGGGTATTCGCTCTTTTAGGTATGACCGAGTTAAGGCACTTGCCAAGGTCTAACAATGAGCATGGAAGCGTTAAAAAGAAGTATCCGAGAGCTTGGCTACGAACTAATGTTAGCTGAGTCATCGGGTACATATTGCGAAGACTTTGTTGAGAAGAGAAAGTTGCACGACACTCTTCTCGATAAATTATACAAATTAGAAAAACGAGTTTTTTAAGTTTTTTGTTCTCGTTATTATCATAAAGGCTTGCCCCTTAGGGACTTAGGGGGCAAGCCGCCCCACCGGCCGTGCCGGAAGTCTTTGGTTATCAGGCACTTAAGCACTAAAAAAAATGCATTTACTAGTCATTTTATGCTTGCAATTAGCTACAAACCTGTCATAATTATATGTATGAGAATTGAGAAAGACTTCACTAACAACGACGAAAACGACGATATCTTTTCAGCATCAGATATCACTGCAACAAAGGCAATGGATGTAGTCACCGATATATTGGGTGATTGGTTTATTGTCCCTGCACTTGAGAGCGGAGAGCTTGACGAAGAACAACAAGAAGTTCTTGCGCATATCAAGTTCGCTCTTAACATTATTGCCAAGAAAGCCCAAGCTTGGGAAGACCTTCAGTATGGCATCACACAAAACAAGAATTCGCAAAATTAGTGCTTGACTTTTACCATATATTCATCTATACTTATATCATAACAATCAAAAATCCTAAACTTAAAAAATTATGTTAGAAACAACCTATGAAATTCCACGCCTCAATCTTCGGATTTGTGGCTCAAAATCAAATGTCGTGGACATGGATTCTGTCCGCAGAGTTCCTACTCCAAAGGAAACTAATCGTTGGAAGCCTATTCCTCATGCAAGCGTTGTCGATGTTACTCGCAACACTCTTGAAGAAAAAGGTTTTGAGATCGTAAACGAATGCCACAACTTGACCAAAGCAGGTGAACACTACTTTGGAATGTTTCAAGTTCATCACGCAGAGATTGCCGACAACGGCAAGGAGCGTGGTTGCGTAGTTGGAATGCGTAACTCGCATGACAAACTTTTCGCAGCGGGATTGTGTGCAGGTGATGCACCATTCATTTGCGACAATCTTGTATTCCACAATGATGTTGTGTTCACTCGTAAGCATGTGGGCGAAGTCCGCAAAGAACTTCTTCAGCGTGTAGAAAAGATCACTGAGCATCTTATTCCAATGTGGACGCATCAAAACAAGAGAGTTGACTCTTACAAAGAGGTTGCACTCAATGATCGTGAAGCTCAACATCTTATTTTCGATGTCTACGAAGCAGGTATCAAGACTAATCTTATTGGTCAGTCTACTCTTGCCCAAGCATGGGAACAATGGAAAAGTTCCGATCACAAGGTTTTCCAAGACCGCAATCTCAATTCATTGTACAATGCTTTCACTGAAGTGAGCAAAGGACGCAATGTCATGCACTTGCCCAAACGCTCTGAAATCTTTCACAATGCTTTCGATCCTATCGCAGGTGTCGAGCAGGTCGAGCTTGTAGCTTAATTTAACCATCAACCAAAAGGAACTAAACATCATGAAATGTCGTAACATCAACGAAGTCCTAGACGCACGCAAAGGTCGGTTTGTATCCGTTCTTCTTAAGAATGGTCTCAAGCGTGAACTTTACTCAGCGAAGGTTCACGACTACAACTCCAATGTCATCCGCTTTAAGGATACCAACGGAGGTGAGCGTCGTGTTAATCGTGCAAATGTCATCCGTGCCAAGGTTGCCTCACGCTTTTTCAAGCGTTCAGGCTCCTGAGTTGCACAGGCTTTTGCCTAAACTGAAAAGCCCTTGGGAAACCAAGGGCTTTTTTTTGTAAAGTAATGACCTTCAGAGACTTACGGAGCAAACCGGCCCTCCGGAAGAGGATTGTGCAAAAAGATAGTTGAATTTTAGAGTTGACATCCCGGCTGCGTATGTTATTATATATGTATGATTAGAACAAAAAATGACTCTCGCTATGACATCGACTATGATCGTAAGGTGTTTGTATACAAAAATCTCCACAAAGACTGTTGGAGCATTCGCCAGGATGGGTTAGTTAAGGCTCATTCGGACGGATCTCCAATCTCTATATATTCAGCGGTCATGAAGGTAAACCGAAAAGGTCGTGAGCGTGTGCTTCGTGAAAGAAGCAAGAATGTTCATGCCGGCATTTCAGGTTACCTTCGCTTTTATCAAGACACCGTATGGCACGGATGGGTTGACATGGTCGAGATAACATACAATCCTTACAAGTATGAGTCTTTTGTTCATGTCCACAACAAGAAGCCAAGGTACTTTGCTAGTCTTTGCAAACTTTATCAAGACAAAGTTTTGGTTGAGGCTATTCGAGGCTTGACAGATTAATTTATTTTTATTAGTATAGTACCATGATAAAAACAACTCTTCTCACATCAGGTAACCAAAAGATTCTCAAGGGCGAGAAAATGGGTTACATCACGAAAGGCATTCATCTTGCTCCCGCCAATCTTGCAGGTTATGAAGTTTGCCGTTGGCGTTCCAAAGGTTGCACCATGTCATGCCTCAACACGGCAGGTCGTGGGCAAATGAATAGCGTTCAGCAATCACGCATTGCCAAGACAAAGTTATTCTTTGAGCAAAAAATGGACTTCTTTGCTAAGTTATCCAAAGAGATTACTTCGACCATCAAAAGCTCTCTCAAAAAGGAAATGCAAGCGGTATTTCGTTTGAATCTTACGAGTGACATCAGTTGGGAAAATGAGATTGATGAGGATGGTGTTACTATCTTTGAGAAGTTTGGCAAAACTCAATTCTATGATTACACGAAGTCATTCAAAAGAATGTGCAACTTTCTTGGCAAGCCTTTTATCAAAGGCGAAAAGTTTCCTTCCAATTATCACCTGACTTTCTCTCGTAGCGAAAACAACGATGCCAAGTGTGAAATGGTTCTTGCTATGGGCGGTAATGTTGCCGTAGTATTCCGCAATCAACTTCCTAAAACTTGGAAAGGTTACGAAGTTGTCAATGGTGATGACACGGATTTGCGTTTCCTTGACAAGCGTGGCGTTGTTGTCGGGCTGATCGAAAAAGGTATGGCAAAGAAGGATGCAACAGGTTTTGTGCAAGAAGGTATTGACTCTTAAACTCAATCTGATATAATTAAGCCATGAACAAAACAAAATTTATCTTAACATTATCCAACGACAAAGTACCTATCATAGCAGAAGTCTGTGCAAGAAGAGTATTAGAGAATGATGAGAAAGTATTAGGCAAAGCTTGCGTAGAAGCAAATGTCAGGGCAAGAAACTTCATTGACATAACAAGAAAAGCTAATTATAAAGAAGGAAAGTTATATGCCCATGCCGACTATGTTTGATTATATATTTAGAAGAGCCAAATAGCCAAATAGAATAGCCAAATAGTCAAATAGTATACTCTTTACGTAAGTCCTTGATTTTCAAGGGCTTGCGCCTCCCTTGATGTTTTGTAAGTCTCTATCTATTAAAGACTTAGGTCATTTTAGGAGGGCCGGTCCGGCCCGCAAGTCTTTGATTATTAAGGCTTTAGGGTAGCTTTTACTACCTTGGTGCATTTCCAAGTCCAAGCGGGAACTTGGTGGTCAAGTCCTTTGTAGTATCTTAGTGCAGCTTGCCAAGCGTTTTTTGCACGCTGATGTACCTGAAACTTGTGTGAAAGTAACCGATTCTCTATGTCAAGAATGTACACCTTTTCGCCCGTATTGTGTGCATCCCAACGAGCTTGGTTGCGTCTGCACATTCCTACCCATTCCCTACTATTGGGTTCACGAGAAAAGTCGACTTCGTCCATCCAAGCCATATCTTACTCCCAAGTTGGAGATTCAGCCAAAACGATGCGAAACGCATCATCTTGACCCTTGCGGTAATTGTCGAGCCAAACATACTCGAAGCCTGTTTCGAGTTGATCGCTCAAACGCTTTGGAAGCTCTTCGGAATCGCTACCCTCGAAGCCTGCTTCATAGGCTTTCTGAGCGATGTAGTCAATGTCTTGTGATTCAAACATAAGTATATTCTAAGGATTAAAGGATAAAGGTCAAGCAAAAAAAGGATGAACCTCAATTTGCCAAGGCATGAAGTTGAACCGATACTGAGAACGGTACAACCTGCAAGTGATAAGCTTGCCAAGGCTGTCTTTGTGAGCGAAGCCCACGACTTGAAAGGTTTTACCCTTGTGAGTGCCATACTTGACACGAACGACATCATTGAGTTTAAACATAATTATTTCCTTCTGTTGAGGGTTGATGAGAATTTTAGGTTGTTGAGGAGCTTGTCCAATCTCGCACATTTGTCCTTTGCTTCGGCAAGCTCAGCTTGAACCTTTTCAAGCTCAGGCAGGGCGAGCATTTCGATTGCCATTTCTACATTGGCATGGGTTGCAGGAGTTGCGTCTTCACGCATCTTTGCAATGGCGTTATTGATTGACTCGATCCGAGATTCGAGTTGAAGTATAACAATCTTATTCATACCTATAAGGTAGCATAAAAAAGCCGAAAAAGCGAGAAAAAAATGACCCATTAGGTGCGTTTGTAGCTCAGCTAATGAGCTTATAAGTAACACTTTTGTTTCATAAGTTATTCGCTATCAGAGACTTCCGGCGCAAGCCCGGGCCGGTCCGGCCCGTAACTAACTGATAGTTAAGGACTTAGGAGTCGGAGGCAAAACTTGCATGGCGGTTTTGGGTTCGTGCGTCTTGACAAACCAAGCGAATGGGTCAACTATTTGACCATTTAGGCAAGCTTCGAAGTTGACTTGGTGAAAGCCTAATCCTGTTATTCCATTGACTCTTTCTCTTGTGGTTGGAGTGTTCCAACCCGCAAGCGTAGCCATGACCACACCGCTTGGATCACGGGTCACAATCTTGTTGCCGTGAAGCCAAACGCTTTCGCCGTCGGTGTGAGTATTGCCAACGGTTTTGGCTTTGCGTTGTTCGAATGCTTCTTTTATTTGTTGTGTTACTTTTCTCATTTTCTTGATAGTGTTGGGTTGATAATTTCTCGCAAGCCACCAATGACGCAAGATAGCAAAAAAACTATTATGATTTCCATTATCTTGTTTGAATTTCGTCAAGCTCTATTTGGGCATTGATTACAATTTGCATTGACTCAATGCAACCTTGCTCCGCTAGTTCGGTATGCTCGTTGATGATTTTTATGAGTTCTTTTTGTCTTTCGTTCATGCTACTATTATGACAGATTAAGAAATGGAGTCAAGCAATTTCTTGCGTTGCAACTCTTCAAAGTCTTTTCTTATAGCTTGGATTTGCCCAAGCGATTCAAGAATGGTTGAGGCTTGCGTGAAGCTCGGAGTCCATTCGCTGACCTTTTGAGAGCATTCAGCGAGAAAGCGAAGATTGCCTTCTAGCTTTGACATTTCGAGCGAGAGATCTAGCTCAGGGAATTCGGATTTTCTATTTTGATCTAACATAACTATATATTAAGAGATTTAAGTGTGAGAGTCAAGCTTTTTTATTGAAAAACGACATTAAAACGAAACTGATTCAGACCTTCCTCTCGCATGATTCTATTGAGATGAGATTGACTTGAAGCGGTTCGAACGCGTGGGCGTTCGTTGCCTTCTGCATCGACTCCTTGGTCGAAGATTTTGACAGCCCAATGGGTTGACCACTCTTTGATTCTTACTTGTATTTTTTTATCTAACATGATTATATCTTAAACGATTGAACTTGAAAAGTCAAGCTTTTATTTTGGCATATCGGAAAGCATTTCCAAGTCGTGAGCTTGCACGCTTTGGGTTAGCTTTGCGATTTCGTTCTGCAAGTGTTGCACATGAACGGCACGAATCGAGCGAGTCGATTCCTTGCGTGAGCGGTTGAGCTTGTCTTGCCACCATGCAAGATCTTTTTGGAGCTTTTCTAATTTCTTTATCATATTTACAATATATCAGACAAACCCTTAAAAGTCAAGAAAAACTTTCGCCTAATTTTTTGCACAATTCTATTGTAATTTTCTTGCATAAGTTGTTTATTATTAGGGACTTCCGGCATCGCCGGCAGGGCCGGTCGCCCCGTAAGTCTCTGATTATCAGCGATTTAGGCTGAAAAAATGCTCTTGTGCATGCAGTAGAATACTACAACCCAAGGCAAGAATAGTATAATGTCCCAAGTCATGATTTGATGAGTCTTATTGCCCTCTCAAGTTGCACGATTCTGTTGTCAATGTCAACTTGTACGGATTGAATTGCGTCAGCTTCCTTGCGGTTGCCAACTCTCAAAGCGTTCATTTTTTGCAATGTGAGAGCTTGAAGCGTGGAAGTGAGGTTCGAGATTTTTTCTTTTATGAGTTTATTTTGCATTGTCTTTTACTATTATGATGAAAGGGGTGCGAGTGTTTTCTTTTTCTCGTGCTTGTAACTCTTTGGCTTTTTCCATTGCCAAAGCAAGCGACTTTTCAGTTTCTACAACCTTGCCGAAGATTCGGACATTGAGCCATTCGGAAAGGTTTTCGTTTCGTTCTATGTCAATGATTCTCATTAGGAAACAAATTGGTCGGTTGAGTCAATGAATGAATGCTCTACGGAAACCTCTTCGGTGTTCCATGCGTTGCCTTCTAGGCGACGAGCTTCGGACAAAACCCAAAAACCATCATTGAGGTCTTGGTCAAGGTCAGCTGAAACCTTGGTGTTGAAAACTCTCGTTTCGGTTGGGTCTTCGACTGAAGACTGCACGACACGGAGAGTGACATTTTGGAACTCGACTCTGCGAGTTGGGACATCTTTATTGGATTGATCTAACATAACTATATTCTAAGGATTTAAGAGTGAAAGTCAAGGTTTTTTTTCACTCCCATTCGGAGTG
>CEON01050181.1_pt1 | contig 11006 bp, 15 predicted proteins | sample 530291 | NCBI WGS metagenome assembly CEON01 (sample SAMEA2619888, study PRJEB7988) | marine metagenome | biome: marine biome (ENVO:00000447); feature: surface water layer (ENVO:00002042); material: "saline water (ENVO:00002010), including plankton (ENVO:xxxxxxxx)" | depth 5 m
CCAAGAGTACGGTTCTTATGAAGAATTTGCTAATGCAATGTGTTAAAAAGTGAGTTTTTTCCAAGAATTTATAGATTACGTAAAAGCAGATGAAGATATTGTTCAAGATAGGCTAGATATATGCAAATCTTGTGAATTTTTAACGTCTAAATTTAGATGTACACAATGTGGATGTTTTATGAAGTTAAAAACAAAGTTAGCACCTATGAAATGTCCTGTAGGAAAGTGGTAATATGTCAAAATATGAAGATATAAGTTATTATGAGACTCAAACTGGTACTGTTTTTCAGTATCCCGCATCTCCTGATAAAAATTTAGGCGAAGTTCTGCAAATGGTTTTTGAAAAATACCCTGAAGTTAAACAAGAAATGAAAGATTTGTTTGTAAAAGAGGGTGCTAGTGCTTATGGAGAAAGCGGTTTACAGGGAGTAGGCCTTTTTCAGCGATTATCAGATTATTTTAGAAATATAGACGAAGATTTACTTAATAAAGCTGTAGATGGAGCAATAGATGGATTAACAAGTTTAGAATATGTTACTGCATATCCATATAAAGAGCCAAGAAGTATTGCATATGGCGAGTATTTAGTAGGTCAAGACCCATTTAGCAATGAAACTAATTTTAATATTAGAAATTTTGAAAATGTACCTGATACAGTGTTTTATAGTAGTCCATCTAGATTAGAATATAGTGAGTTTAATCCTGATTTAGAAAAAATGGAAAGAAAAACTGAAGAAATAGATATAGATATGGCATTACATACATTGGTTCATGAAAGTTTATTGCATGGAATGAATATATGGCATCCTACAAGTCCTTTTTCTATTGGTATTTCTGCTAACAATTATAGAGAAGCTACTAATAATATTGTTGATAAATTAAGTGATAGCGATAAACAAACAATTATAGAGGCAATGCTACCTGAAAATAGAAGAGAGATGGTAGATTTTTATTTTAGATAATGTCTAATATTAATTTACATAATATTTCTAAAGAGGAGGAAGCGTTAGAACTTGCTAAAAATGATATGATTGCATTTGGTAAGCTATTTTTACCTGACGACTTTATGAGGAGCGAAACTCCTTTTTTTCATTATGAAGTAGCAGATGTTATATCAGATGTAAGCAAAAAACAAACTGCTATTATTTTACCTAGAGGACATGGTAAAACAGTTTTAACTAAGTGTAATATATTGCATGATTTTTGTTTTACTAAAGATCCATTGTTTTATGGCTGGGTAGCAGCATCTTCTAAGATTTCTGTACCCAACTTAGATTATATTAAATACCATTTGGAATATAATGATAAAGTTTCTTATTATTTTGGTAATTTAAAGGGGAGGAAGTGGACAGAAGATGATATTGAACTTAAAAACGGTTGCAAACTTATTAGTAAATCCAACCTATCAGGAATTAGGGGTGGTGCTAAACTACATAAAAGATACGACCTTATCGTGCTTGACGATTTTGAGGATGAAAATAATACCGTTACACCAGAATCTAGAGCTAAAATTAGCAATCTTGTTACGGCTGTCGTTTTTCCTGCCCTCGAGCCTGGTACTGGTAGGCTTAGGCTTAATGGTACGCCTGTTCATTTTGATGCTTTTATTCAAAACATACTTATTGGGTATGAACAAGCTAAGAAAAAGAATCAAAAATATAGTTGGGATGTGATTACTTATAAAGCAATACAAGATGATGGTACTCCTTTGTGGGCTAGCTGGTTTGGTGAAAAAGAAATGGCTAGAAAGAAAAAATTCTATGCTGATTCTGGACAACCTCAAAAGTTTTATCAGGAATATATGATGGAAGTACAATCTAAAGATGATGCTATTTTTACTAGAGAACATATAAAATATTGGGAAGGTAATTATAAATACGAAGAAGATGAAGGCATTTCTTATATCATTACAGACAAAGACGGGCAAGTTCCTATCAATGTTTTTGCAGGCGTTGATCCTGCTACCGATAGCAATAGGCGTGATACCGATTTTAGTGTTTTGGTATTTGTTGGTGTTGATGCTAATAATAACGTATATGTTCTTGACTATTTACGAAAGAGGTCAATACCTGTTTTGGGTATTCCTGGAGATAGTAAAAAAGGTATTGTTGATTATATGTTTGATTATAACCAAATATATCATCCTTCCTTATATGTCGTTGAGGATACGACTATGTCCAAACCAGTTTTTCAATCACTGGTATCCGAAATGCGTAGAAGAAACGACTTTAGCGTTAAGCATTGCGCAGAAAAGCCTGGTAACAGAATGTCGAAACGTGATAGAATACAAGAAATTTTAGCACAAAGATTTGCAATAAAAAGTGTTTATATTAAAAAAGATCAATATGAATTACAACATGAAATTTTAACATTTGGTCCTAGAATGGGACATGATGATACAATAGATGCATTAGCTTATGCATGTAAATATGCTAATCCACCTAAGTCTATAAAAAAGACTAAAAGAGGTGATTGGTACAAACATAAACCTGCTGCCAAAAGCTGGGTAGTAGCATAAAGGAGATAGTATGTACGGTAGAAATAAAAAAATGCCTGGTATAGGAACAAATAATCCAAGGCGTTTAAAAATGAGAAAAAAAAGAATGCCTGGTATGGCTCCACCTAGTACTCCAGGAGTTAGACGTATGGGCGGTATGAGAAAACCTGGATCTGGTGGTTCAAGGATTATGAGAAGACCTACTATGGGTAATGTAGTAAGAGGTCCTAGAAAAAGAAGGTCATACTAATGTATAAAAAAATGCATATATGACCATTCAAAGGTACGCCTCATTCGGTGAATGAGAAACATACTAAAGCTCCTAAGGGAGCAACACATTGGAACAAAAGTGAATTTATACTTGCTAATAACAAGTATAAGGAAGGAGTATAATGTCTTTATATAGAAATATTAATAAAAGAAAAAAAGCTGGTACTAGTAGACCTAAAAGTAAATCTACTATTTCGCCAAAAGCATATGCTAACATGAAAGCTGGATTTCCTAAAAAAGGAAAAAAAGGGAAAAAGAAGAAGAAAAGATAATGGCAAAAACACCAGCATGGCAAAGAAAAGAAGGTAAAAGTAAAAGTGGAGGCTTAAACAAAAAAGGTGTAGCCTCTTACAGGAGAGCTAATCCTGGATCTAAATTAAAAACTGCTGTAACTACTAAGCCTTCTAAATTAAAAAAAGGTAGTAAGGCATCTAAAAGAAGAAAGTCATTTTGCGCTAGAATGAGTGGAATGAAAAAGAAACTAACAGGTGCTAAGAAAAAAAGAGATCCGAATAGTAGAATAAATAAATCATTAAGAAAATGGAATTGTTAAGATAAGGATACAAAATGGCAAAAAGAGTCGATAAAAACGCAGCAAGAATCAATGATATATTTGAAATAGCAAATAGTTCTGAAAGGGCACAATGGGAATATGTTAATCAAAAAGGAGTTGATTTTGCAAACGACAATCAATTAACAGATGAAGAGAGGATTTTATTAGAAGAACAAGGTATGCCCACCTTCACTATCAATCGAATCTTACCCGTTGTAGAAATGTTAAACTTCTACGCTACAGCCAATAAACCTAGATGGCAAGCCATTGGAGTTGATGGTAGTGACATTGATGTTGCTGCTATGTTCTCAGATATGGCTGATTATGTATGGGACCTTTCTGATGGATCCTCTCTTTATGCTAATTGTGTTAATGATTCTATTACTAAAGGTGTTGGATATATGCAAGTTGCAGTAGATACTGATGCTGACAATGGTATGGGAGATGTAATATTAAAAAATCCAGAACCATTTGATTTATTTATTGATCCTAAATCTAGAGATTTATTATTTAGAGATGCTTCATTTATATTAATTAGAAAAATACTTCCCAAAGGTCATTTAATTAAAAAGTACCCTGAGTATAAAGCTAAAATAAAAAAAGCAGGTTCTTTATCTGATAACGAATATGATTATTCAGAAAAGTCTAAAGATAGATACCAAAAAGATTTTGGATATAAAGATATTGACGATACTTCTACTCAAGATGGAGAAAGAGAAGAAAATGTAGAGTATTTTGAAATGTATGAAAAGATAAAGATTAAATATGTTAATGTATTTTATCAAAAACCTTTAACAAAAGAAGTATTAGAAAACATACAAGAACAAATTTCTGTACAATTGCAAGAAATGGCTCAAGAGTTACAAGTTACATTTTTAGAACAAAAAAAATCTATGGATATGGCTTTAGAAGCAGGTCAGATTATTCCACAAAGATATGAACTAGAAATTAAAAAACTAGAAGAAGGTATGCAACAGCAATTAATGCAAGCACAACAACAAATGACTGCTGATTTACAAAAACAAGCTAGTATTGTAGAAAATATAGTTATTACAGAAAAAGAGTTTAAAATTATTATGCAAGATCCTAAGTTTGCAGAAACTGTAGTTGATTCTGTAGATTTTTACGGAACAAGAATACAACAATCTTGCGTAGCTGGAGACAAGACTTTATTTACAAAAGTTTTACCAGAAGGAATAACAGAGTACCCAATAGTTCCATTTCATTTTAAATGGACAGGAACCCCTTTTCCTATGAGTGCTGTATCTCCGTTAATAGGTAAACAAAGAGAAGTAAATAAAGCGCATCAACTATTAATACATAACGCCTCTTTAGGAAGTTCATTAAGGTTTATGCATGAAGAAGGTAGTATTGATACAGATTATTGGGAACAATACTCTAGTGCACCTGGTGCATTATTGCCAATAAGACCTGGATCTACTCCTCCTACACCTATACAACCAGCACCACTAAATAATGCATTCTTTCAAATAGTACAAACATCTAAAAGTGACATGGAATACTTAGCAGGTATATATTCTTCTATGATGGGTGATACTGGAGCACAGCATGAAACATATAGAGGTATGCTAGCTATGGATGAGTATGGTACTAGAAGAATCAAACAATGGATGTCAAACTGTTTAGAACCTGGATTAAAACAACTAGGTATTGTTTGTAAACAATTTACACAAAGTGTTTATACTGCGCACAAAGTATTTAGAATTGTTCAACCTAATGCATTACAAGAGCAAAAAGAAGTAGAGATAAATGTGCCAATATATAATAATCTAGGGGAAGCCGTAGGAAAATTAAAAGACTATAGCGCTGCTAAATTTGATATTAGAATTATTGCTGGCTCTACAATGCCTGTAAATAGATGGGCATATTTAGCAGAATTAAAAGAGCTATTACAATTTGGAGTAATTGACGATATAGCAGTATTAGCAGAAACTGATCTTAAAAACAAAGAACAAATTGCTAGTAGAAAAAGTCAACTATCACAAATGCAAGGTCAGGTTGCTAGTATGCAAGAGCAACTTAAAAAAGCAACTGGTACTATAGAAACATTAGAAAGACAATTAGTACAAGCAGGCATAAAAGATAAAGTTAACAAAGCAGAAGTTGAAATAAATAAACAAAAACATTTAGTTTCTACTGATACTAAAAAACAATATTTACAAACTGAAGCAGAACAAAAACTTGTACAAAAAGCAGTTAAAGATGAAGGTACCTTGCAAAAACGAAGAATTAAGATGGAAGCAGATAGGTTAATAAAAGACTTGCAACCTAAAGATAAAAAAGATTAGATTACAAATAGATTTCTTTAACAAAAAGGAGAAAGATAATGGCAGAAGAAAAAAAAGGTAACTCAAATACGTTATCTGCAAATGCAGAAAACTTGTTTGACTCCGAAGATTTTTTCGACAGTCTGGAAGATTCCGTAAATGGAATCGTAGCAGATGGGGAAGATCCAAAAAAAACCACAGAGGTAACCCAAAGAGATGGTGGCTCCGAACAGGTAACCCACAGTACATCACAAGGCTCCGATATAGTGGACTGGGAAAACGAGAACAACCCGTATAAAAAGAGGTACAAGGATTCAAGTAGAGAAGCAGTCAAGATGAATGCTACTATGAGAGATTTGAAACCTTTTGTTCCAGTTCTCGAAGCAATGAAAAGAGACAGCGGTTTAGTAGACCATGTACGTGACTATTTAAAAAATGGCGGTGCTCCTAACAAGTCAATACAAGAAAAATTAAATCTTAGTGAAGACTTTGTATATGATGCAAACGAAGCAATGACTGATCCTAATTCTGATTCAGCAAAGGTTCAACAAGCACATATTGATACAGTTGTCCAACAAAGAGTTAATCAAGTTTTGGCTAGGGAGAAAAAAAATGCTAGCGCAATACAACAGCAAATGCTTGCTAAAAAACAACAAGAGGATTTTAAAAAACGTTATAATATGACGGATGAACAGTTTGAGCAATTTAAACAAGCTGCTTCTAAAAAAAGAATGACTCTTGATGATGCTTATTATATTCTTAATAAAGATAAAGCTGCTGCTAATGTTGCTAATAGTACTAAAGCTGCTATGTTAAATCAAATGAAGAATGTACGTAATATTCCTACAACAGCTTCTGACTCTAATAACCAGGGCACATCTCAAAAAAACCCGAATGATACAATATTCGATGCGATGGTTGGCTCTGATAATGATGTAGATAACTTGTTCGGATAAAAAATTCTTTATAGGATTGTTTACCGAACTTAATCGTTCTACTCGAAGGTATATTATACAGCTGAGAGAGAACAAAACTAAGGAGACAGTCCAATGTCTGATTTATTTCAAGTTGGGGTTCGTGGTGGATCTCAAACTGACTTAACAGTATCAGATGTAGCTGGTAATGGCCCAGGTTCAGGTCCTAATCTGGACACGGGTGATTTAAGAAGAAAGTTTAACTTTGGTGATAGAGTTTCAGAACTTGCATTAGCTCAAGATCCGTTTTTTAGATTCGTAAGTTCTGTTGCTAAGAAACCTACTGATGACCCTGCATTTAAATGGTCTGAAAAAAGAGGTTCTTATCATAAAAGATATGCTTACCCAGTTGCATTTAGTAACGATAACTCAACATGGGTGGAGACACTCGACGGTACAGATATAGATACACAGCTCGATACTTTTGAATCTGCAGGTAATACTGCATATGTAAAAATGATGGGTGATTATAAAAAATCTGGAAACCTTCAAAACATCTATGGCAATGTAAATTCTGAAATTAAAGTTGGTTCAGAAGGCACTCAGCCTGCTTTTTACATGCCAGGCCAATTAATTAAAATTAATTTTGGTAATGCAAGTGCTAGCTTGTCAGCTGCTATGAAAACTGCGTCTTATTCAGTTTGTAGAGTTGAGCAAGTTATATTGCAAGATGAATCAACAAATCCTCCAACAGCACACGCTGAAGGTGAAGCAGCTATACTTAAAGTAACAGTTGTTAAACCTAAAGATGCTGGTCATGATGTAATAGCAGGGATTAATTCTGCTGCTGCTGCAGGTGACTCAACATACAATATTTCAGTAGCAGGCGAAGGTTCTGCAGCTGGATTAGAAGACTGGAGATCATACGTTGTTGGTTCAGCTCATGCTGAAGGTTCAGGTTACCCTGAAACATGGAAAGATCAACCATACACAACAAACTACGGTTTAACTCAAATCTGGAAAACTTCATGTGCTATGACTAACACAGCCAGAGCAACATCATTAAAGTTTGACTCAAATGAGTGGGCTAGAGTTTGGAAAGAAAAGTTGATTGAGCACAAATATGATATTGAAACATCTTTATTATTTGGAAGACAATATGAAGATAGTACTAATGGTATTCAATACACACAAGGTGCTGTAGACTACATTACACAATATGGTAATACTTTTAGTTTAGATATAGCAACTAAGACTGCTGATGATTTCTTAGATGATATGTCTAATCTTTTAGATCCTAGATATAATGATAGTACAGCTACAGTATTTATGGTAAGTACTGCAGTATTTAACTGGATGCACAAAATAGGTGGATACTTTAAAAACAATCTAGAAATCTCATCTAATTTAAGAGCTGATTTTGCTATGACTGGCAAGAAAAAAGTTCTTGGTATAGATGTTACTACATTCTCAACACCATACGGTGATATGAATGTTACTAGAAATATCCACTTAGACGGTACAGGAGTTAAAATGCTTGGTATTAACTTAAAGTATTGTTCATACAGACCATTAGTTGGTAATGGTATTAATAGAGACACATCAGTTTACGTAGGAGTTCAAACATTAGAGAACTCTGGGGTCGATAGAAGAGTAGACTTAATCTTAACAGAAGCTGGTATGGAATGGTCAATGCCTGAATGCCACGCTATCTGGTCTTAAGGAGGTAGATTATGGGAATTCCAATGTACGGACAAAACAAAGATGGTGATAAGTTAAACTTATTTGCCAATGCTTTAGTAGCGTCTAAAACACATGACTATGGAAGTTTAGCAGATGAGGCTGATGAAGCTACAACTGTAGACTGTCCTGGTGCTGCTTTAGGTGATTTTGCACTAGCTTCTTTAAGCGTAGACAATGAAGACGTTATTATGTCTGCATCTGTCTCTGCTGCTGATGTAGTCACTGTTAATGCTAAAAATATTGGTGGTGGAACTAAGGATTTAGGTTCTGCTACTATTCGTGTTTTAGTCATCAAAAAATCTTAAGGAGGTTTACAATGGCTAAATACTGGTTCGCAAATCATCCCGATGGCAGAATACTTGCTGCAAGTGGAGTTCATGATTTAAGCTCTATCGCTGATGGCGCTGAAGAAGCTTTTACCATTACCTGCACAGGTGCAGCTTTAGGTGACGTAGTTCTAGGGTGTAGTTCTAGTTTAGATATAATAGACCTAGGTGTTACAGCACAGGTTACAGCAGCTAATACAGTTACTGTAACAGTGTTAAATAATACTGGCGGTGCATTAGATTTAGACTCAGCTACCTTTAGAGTTGTAGTACTACCAAGTGCTGCTGTAGATGATATAATCTCAAAAATGTAGTAAAAAGCTTGTGCCTGGCTTGGAGAGCTTCCCCTCCCTGAGCTGGGCACATGGCTAAATTAAAAATCTCATTCACGGGTAGTCATACCCTTAGAGAGGAAGGAAATTATGGCAACGTTCGAAGAACAGGTCGAAGGACTAACAGGTTTAACAATTACAGATAGTAGTACACCTACTCAAGATGAACTGACTCAGTTTTTAAAAGATGGTGTTATAGATGTTATTAATAAAATAATAGAAATATCACCTGCAGAAACATTAAAGTTTACAAATACAACTACTGATAGTAATAACAATGGTATTGAAGTTAAAGGAAAGTCAGTATCTATTGTTAGAGAGCATGATAGTGCAACTACTTTAAGGTCTTGCACTTTAATAGATTCTCAAGACAGATCTTCTGCTGCAGATCCTACAAGTATAAAATTTAGGTCTAAATTTAACCCAGCATATTATATATTAGACGGTAAAATATTTTCAGTCCCTGCATCTGCAGGTTCAAATAACTCACTTATAGTTACTCAAGTTTTTTATCCACAGCCAGCATATACAGACTCATCTATATCTTTATTTCCTGATGAATTTGAACCTTTAGTAGTTCAATATGCTGCAATAAAATCATTAGAAGCAAAAATGGCAGAATATACAATAGAAGAAGAAGATTCAGAACTTGCACAGAGTATAGGTTTAAATTTAGCTGCTTTAGCTAAACAATATCAAGACTCTCTAGTACTTAAAGCACCTAGAACACAATCTCAAGGAGAGCAATAATGAATGTTAAAAAAATAATGGAAAGAGTTGGTTTAACAGAAACAGGTAGGGCTATAGCATATATAGAAGATGCTTTAGAAGAAATTAATATTGTATCTGAAACACACCTCAAAACAGTAGAAATCAATATAGAGAAAGATAAAAGATTTTATGATATTCCAAATGAAGCAATACAATTAAAAGATATAAGAATGAAAAATCATCAAAATTCTAAAGGTGAATATAGATCTATACCAAGATTAGTATATAAACCTGTAATAAAAGATGCGGATGGAGTATAATTATGGCAGATTCTAAACAATACGGATATTATATAGAAGGCAATAAAATTGCTATAGTAGAAAAAGATGTATCATTTGATAATGATCCTAATTCTAAAGATTATGGTCCAGGAGCTAATTTAAGTCAATATAAATCTCCATTATCAGATGTTACTGATGGGCTGCAATTGCAATATACTTATGCACCTACATATAGGGTAAATGACCTTGATGATACAATAGCTATATCTGCATATGCAGAATCAGGTGGTTTACTTTCATTAACAGTTGCTTCTATGACTGCAGCTGCAGATCAATGGATACTAATTACTGGTTCTGATAAATGGAATGGGTTACATCAAGTAAATGCTGCTATATCTGGAGCTACTACACTAGTATTAAAAACTAAATATAATGGTGGTGCAGTAACAGAAGCATCAACATTATCACAAGATGTTAGTAAGTTAGAAGATGAATCATTTGAAATAGATTTACCTATATTTTTACAAAAGGCTTTAATTTTTTATATAAAGGCTAAAATGTTTGAAGATGTAGGAGACTTAAAAACTAGAGAATATTTTCACGCTCAGTTTTTAAAACAAGTAGAGAAACATAATAACGGAAGAACTTCTGGGTTAAGAATTATAGCACCTGGAACTAATTCTATAATATAACAGTCCACTCACGCACAGCCAGTGCTTAGGACAGGAGGATAATATGGCAACTAGTTTACAAAAATATACTGTGCAAGAAGCACAGAATGCGGCATTAGGGCAAGCAGGTGTTGTTTTAATAGACGATACTGTTGAGCATACAGGTCCATTTGTTGCAATAACAGCTTTAGAAGATGCAGCTGTAGATATATCAGAATGTGATATGTCTTATATAACAGATGTAGCTGACTTTACTATACCTAAAGGTGTTACTATATTCGGTAGATTTGAATCTATTGAGTTAGATAGTGGTAAAGTATTAGCATATAAAGGTTAATTATGCCTAGCTTAACTTTATCAAACAGTTTATCAAAAGCAGCTAACACTAAAAGAAAACAGTTAGTTACAGACGAACCTTTT
>CEON01004158.1_pt1 | contig 10989 bp, 16 predicted proteins | sample 530291 | NCBI WGS metagenome assembly CEON01 (sample SAMEA2619888, study PRJEB7988) | marine metagenome | biome: marine biome (ENVO:00000447); feature: surface water layer (ENVO:00002042); material: "saline water (ENVO:00002010), including plankton (ENVO:xxxxxxxx)" | depth 5 m
AGCTAACTTCCTGAACACTATCATCAAAATCATTAGTAATTTTATCTCCGCCGATTCTGTGTGCAATCATGTAGATTAGATTCTTATACTTCTTCTCTACTTTTTCCCATTCTTCATCTGAAATCATAGTGCTGTCTCCAAAATACTTGATAGTTTCTTGAATAGCTCTGCGTGGAACGAAGAATCATTTACGCACATTATACTATCGCCGTAGATATTTCGCAACCCTGCTTCCGAGTATCTGCCTCCAATCATCATGTTTAGATGGTTTAGATTACGCAGATACTTCATACGCAAAGTACGGTTTTCAGCATCACCGATAGTGTAATCGTTAAGAACAGCGTATGCTTCACCATCAGTAATGTTTAGTAGAACCATGTTTTTGGTCTTGATATTCTTCTTTGCCCAATGTAGGAAAGCAGGTAATACAGCTAGTTCTGCGGTGTAACTACCTGAAGGCTTCCCATTAAGGTAATACGGCATATGAGTATCAGTTTCCAAAATGGAATCAAAATCGGTTGCGTTTTTATCGTTAGTAAAAATGCGTGTGAGATTGATGAAAGCTCCATTATCTGTTCCTGTAGTTCCTTTGTGGGTATGACCCGAAGCAGATTTCAAGAACACCTCAACTTTGATTTCACTATTTACAGTCATCTTCACCGCTTTTGCAAAAGCAGAGGAGATAACCGTACACACCTCAATGCGACTCATATCATCAAACACCTTACCCGACATACTACCACTTCCGTCCAACAAAAATACAATAGTAGTATCAGAGCTGTTTACTTTAGTAGTTCGTGAAAAGATATTATCATCAAAGGAATGACGATAAACTCGTCTTGGGTCTAACAAACCTTTGTTTGAGAAAACCTTGCGAGGCTTTTTAGATTCTAGTAGGAGGTTAATGTGATTAGCAAATCTCCTAGCGAACATATCTCTTTTGCCTCGCAAATGAGAAATATCCGCATACTCGTTTCGTAATGCCTTTTTATCAAAAGATAAAGTACGATTTTCTGCGTTGCTACTCATTGCTTTCGTAATTTTTGTTTGTGAGTACCGTTTTTGCAGTTCCGTCTTCTTCAAACTTGAAGCTAATGTGATAGTTATTCTCGTAACAATCACACCGTGCCGTCAAATTATCCGAATCTCGGTTAATAATGTATCCGCCACTTTGCGCTTTGCAAGATTCATCTTCACATTCGCCAAGCACGACAACATCTTCATCAACTTTGATTAGACCTGAGTTCTTGCTGATAACGGTACGCATCATGTTCATTGCTTTGTGAGAAGTTGCTACCGACACCGCGTTAGACAAAGTGAAATCTTTGTTCAACACCAAGCCGTTACTAACAAGATACGACAATGCTTTGTTAATTTCCGAAATACCTTCTTCGGTAATCGTTGAAGAAGTTTGCAAATCCCGAATATTTACTTTATCACGAGCATCTTTTACCTTCTGCCGAATGTCTTTTGGCGAAGGCACAGAATCAGAGTGAACATCAGGAACAGTACGACGATTGCTTACTGCGCGGTTAAGATACCTGTATTCATTACTATCCGTTCCTCCAAAAAGAGAAGAAAAAGTCTTCTTACATTCTTCAATCATTTCAAAGGCAACTTTAACAGCCTCCTTTTGTTTTGCGAGATACACCGCGTGTTCTTCCTCGTACTTGTTCATATCATCATCAGATACGACGGCGAGAGCTTCGTCAGCCATATCTTGCAAGTTTACAAGATAATGTTGCGGAGTATAAAGTTCAATTTTTTGTTTGGTATTGGTCATTTTGTTGCATCAAAGATTACTGTGTCGTAAGTTACAGGGCGTGAAAACTGCTCTGTGGTGGTATAAGTTTGTAAGTTAGCGAAAGATTCAATCTGCGATTTTAGTTCAGCAGGAATGAGTTTGTTCTTTTGCATAGCTTGTTTATCATCATGGAATTTCTTGGTTGAAGGAATTGCATCTGCGTTTACCTCAACAGCAGAATTTGAAAGTTCAGGTTGAGAAAACTCGCTAGTGTTCAAATCAGTTTGCTTGCTACCAATTTGGTCTAACGCATCAAGAAGTTCTTGTTTTTCTTTTGGTGAAAGTTCTCTACCAATCTCCGATTCCAAACCTCGTTCAGAATCACTCATAATCATATCACCAAGATATGCTTCTAAGGAATCCATGTTTGAGGATAGTTCCATCTCACCATTATTGTAAACATCTTTGATATGGTCAGTAAACAATTTTTCGTAAGTGGTTAATGCCTCAACAACAAGTTTAGATGGAGGATTGTTTAAGATGAAATCCGTGTCTGCGAATGTGCTAGATACAAAATCATTCTTACAAAAACCTTTATGGTGAAAGAGCAAGTGGTAGGGCAAACTATAAACATCAATCTTTTCTAGTTCACCCTTTTCACAAGCCTCCTTGTAAGGAGGATAAGCCTTTGAATCACCTTTATCAATATACTTCTTCATATTTTTTGGTGTGTTACCATCAATACGAATATCCTCAAGTGCATTGATTACAAGGTGAATATCCCCAAATACTTGTTGCACAAATCGCAACTGATTAGAAGGATTTTGCACCTTTCCACTCAAAATATTGTTTAAGGAAATATCATCAGCACTAAAAATACTATCGTAGAGAGGAGAACCATCTTCAAGAATGATAGACTTGCAAGCCTTCTTGAAGAATGTCCACACCGCATACATATAAAGTTTAGGAGCTTCTGTCCATTTAATATGATGTAGTTCGTGAATCATTGCTCCGATAGTATCATCAACTTGTCCGTTTAACAACAAGTTACAAGGAATCTCTACCCTGTTTTCAGAAATATCAGCACACGGAGTTCCCTCTACAGGGAATTCAATCTTCACTTTTTCATCAGGAACAATAATGCTTTTGTAATGCGTAATTAGCTGTTGCACATCATACATTACTTTAGCATTCATAGCGTCGATTGGACTTGGCAACCAACGATTCATGTATTCGGCATCAATGTTTACATCTTCCATTATTTGCTTTCGTTGTAAACACCTAGAGTATCTGCGTATTCACGAAGTTTGTTAGCATCATTAACAATATCGCTAGAGTCTTGCGAGAATACAGAAAGTAAAACATTATCAAGGATTTGCGCCACAGTAAACTTTTTCACTAGAGGAGCAGATTCGATAATCATACGAGTGGAAAGGCGAGTAGATAACTCTGCCTGACTGAACAGCTTGTGAGAATAATCATAAATATCACACAAAGGCTTTGCTTGCTTGCTTACCTCTCCGCCATAAATATGAGTAAGGTATTTCTTCAAGTCTTTGCCCGAAATGTATTCAAGGTTGAACAAAATGAACCTATCCAACAACGCTCTGTCGATAATACGAGCAGAAGAATACTCCATACCAACATTGGCAGTAGCAATAAACTTAACTGAATCATCAACTTTGATGTACCGAGCATCTCCGCTTTCTTCATCTACACGAATGTCGGAGCGGTGGTCAAGAACGGGAAACAAGATGTTGTAAGCATCATCTGAAGCTCTCGACAACTCATCTAGGATAATCAAAGTGTTAGGAGTTTGAACAGCTTTCAGGAAATCAGATTGTTCAAATTTCGTGTTTCCATTTTGCAGAGTGAAATGACCCAAAAGGGAGGTACGAGCATCTTGGGTAGAGCCACAGTTGATTACCACAGGATTCATTCCTAATTCCTCTGCAATGTTCATTGCGAGAGTAGTTTTGCCACAGCCTGTAGCACCTGTGAGCAGACATTTCTTTCCTTCTTCAACAAGAGTTTGAAGAATCTCTTTTTTTGTTTGGTCGATTACGAACATGGTTAATTATAAGTGTGTTATTTGGCGAGATTGCCGTAGTTGCGTATTATAGCAGATTTCCTCCACCTATGCAATAGCAAAAGGAAAAGAAAATAAAATATAAACGAGTTTATGATTTGGCATCAACAACTTTAATAGGCTTGAGGTGGATGCTACGATAACCACAAACCCATGCAGGAATAGTTCCTTTGATGTAACTTAGGTTTGGCTTGTTAGCAAAGAAGTTGCGATAAGACTCAACTACATCATTACTTTTGTATTCATCAGGCATACACAATGGTAGTGGCGTATCTGTGTTAGTAGGAAACTTGCTATTGAAAGTACGACTATGGCACAGAGAATACATTTGGTCGATAACATCTTTACTGCCATGAGATACTTTATTGTACCTACGACAGAACTCGTCATGTAAACAACGAGCAAGGAATGTGAGGTTTCTAAAGTTAGCACTAGACTCCCGCGCCCAAATAGTTGATGGGTGATTCATAAAGCTCTTTTTGTAACGAGTTTCTTCGCCGTAGATTTGGGCATTCGTGGATAACATTTGGCATGATTCAATAATCATTTTGTTTACACGCATATTGTCGTGGGAAAGAGCAGATTTTTCCCAATCAATAGTGCCGTCAGAGTGTGATTCGATTGCAAATATATTCATGGCACACATTATACCATATCCGCACCTAAAACACAACCCTGTATTCTAAACAGCTAAGTTATTATAACACAAACACTTACGCAAAAACCGCACGGAATTGCAACTTCCTAGCAGAAAACAAGAAAAGATGCACTCACTATTTGTGTAAGTGCATCTTTTATAATATGTTACGGGATTATTGTTCGGGAGATTCCAAACTCCACATTTCCTCAAGTTCCTCTACGGAAAGAACATCAATTTCGTCTTCAATATTAAAATAAGATTTAATATTTTTCTCTATTTCCTCATTTTTGAAATTCATTCTTTTGACTATTTTATTGACATCTTTGGCGTTTCCGTCATCTTGCGTCATCACTAAGAACAAAAGAATATAATAAGAATCTCGCAAATGAGAATATGTAGAAGAATCAAGGAGAAATCTTGTTTGAGAAGTGTAACCTAAAAGTTGCCTCGCTACCTTACGCTGACTTGGCAAGCTCGCCAAAGAAAACAAGGGAATGAAGTTTATAAACGCTGAAAGCTCTTGTGGCTTTAGGTGTAAATGAAAGGGTGATTTCTTCATACTTTTGACTCTTTGTTTATGTCTTATTTTTTTTGACTTTCTCTGTTTTGACTTTTCGTACCTCAGCAATAACGGTGTCTGTGATATCGGAGGTTGGATATCCTGATATCCCTCCTGCCTCCACAACTAGCACTAAGTTTTGACTTTTCGCAACCCTTGCGACTAGCTTTTTATAGTTTTTAGTTGCTATCTCCATAAGTTGTGTGTACCTAGCGGTGCCTGTTTTGACTTTTTCCTTCACAATCTTCTTGTAGGAGGGCAATTCTAGGTATACGTTTTGACTTTTTATTACCGCGACGGCTCCATTTTGACTTTTCATAAAAGCCCGGGAGTCCCCGTAGCGAACCTTAGTGTGGTCAACAGACACTTGGGTTAAGAATAAAGCCAAAGAAAGTAGTACGGTCTTAATCATGTATTCTCCTATATAATATTATAGCCATGAGCAACGACAAGTTAACACAAGAATCGGTAAAAATTTTAGCTGAGAAGCTAGGCAAAGAGCTTAAAAAGCTTGCCAAGACATCACAAGTAGGAAAAACTCCTGGAGATACGACTACGATGAGAACGTATATTCGCCCTTCTGAGGAGGAGGCAAACCTATCTCCTAAAGCAAAAGCCAAGTTAAAAAGCCACAGGTCGCGGGAAGACAGTAGACATGACTCAGATACATCCTGGGCAGTAGATTTACCATCAGGACATCAAAAACAAAGATGGGGAGCTCAACAAGCAAGAGAGAGAAAGCACAGAGAAGCTAGAGGAGTTAAAACACGCGGAGCCAAGGCAACCCCATCGAATCCAAAAGATGTAGCGAGTAAGTTAAGAAGTAAGCACCGGGTTAAGCTAGCTAAAAAGAGGAGAGAGGCTGAGGGTAAGGTAGAGGAGAATATTACCTTTAAGCACTTTTGTGAAGCACTGAAGCACGTAAAGGGTTCTAATCTTGCCAAAGCGCTGGAAAAAGTAAAAACACAGAGCCAAAAATCAAGAGAGGAACAAGAATCTCTACCGACAGATAAGTATGGAGGGGTGGACGACAAACAATGGGAGAAACATGAAGGTCGTCAGTATAGGTTAGACCGCGCTCGCACTGAAATCGAGGGAGAGGTAGCTCAGAGACTGCGTAAACAAGGTGTGCGAGCAGCGTCTAACGTTTCCAATCCAGAGAGAGAAGCGCAGAAGGCTGGAGATATGCTCAAGCCCAGAGCCAAGAAGCCGAACCATAAAAAAAGATTAAAAGGCTCGGCTGTTATTACTGTAAAACCAAAAGTAAAGAAGAAAGGACAAGCTCAAATTGGTTTTAAATCCTAAACTCTATAAACCATGACCAAAAAGAACAATACTAATGAGAACGAGGTACAGCCTCTCACGCCAAAGGAAGCCATTGAACTATTAGAAAAAAAGAAAAAGCCACAAGACGCTCCTAGTGAGAACGGCAATGGCGGAAGTAAAGCAGAAAAAGAAGCACAGCTACTAGGCTCTACCAAGGAAGCTATTCAATTGCGTAAAGCGGAGATTGACGGGGAGATTCGTCTAAACCAAGCTAAGTGGAAAGCTCAAATTGATACCATCAAGGCGCAAGAGACTGCAAAAGAAAAGGCGGGTAAACACCTCGCAGTATTTGGCGCATTCTATCTTTGTCTGATGGTTTTGGCATTCCTGCTAAGCGTCCAGTATATTACAAACGAGAACTTAGCGATTGTAGCCACTCTGATTACGCTAGTAGTTACTTCTATCTCAGGAATATTAAAAGGTATTTCGGACACTCCGGAGCCTAAAGACCCTGTAGAACTCATGCACGATATAGTGCAAAAACAACTGGACAAAAAATGAAGCGCATTAAGAATTTTGTGCTAAACCACCCGTTTGTTTCTGCTTTCATTATAGTATTATTGGTTACGGCGCAATGTGATTTTCGCGCCATCGCACCAGATGTAGGGAAACCTCCTATTATCTTTGCGAGTAATAGTGAGAGTGAGGTGGTAGGGTAGCTGGGATTCGAACCCAGACTGGACGGATTTTAAGTCCGATGCCTCTGCCGATTGGGCTACTACCCCTAAATCTTCTCCTCTTTGTTTCCCTCTTTAGTAGAGTAAACTACCGTTGTAATACCATGACTGCGAAGAAACTGCTGACAGCAAGGACAAGGCTTGGCTAGGTTGCCTCCTACTCGGTACACATAACAGGTTCCTCCATGCAAAGACCGCTTGGATTTCAAAGCCGAGACCAATGCTGATGTCTCTGCATGAAGATTACCTGAGTAAGAGTTACCAAACGTAGGGTGCGTAACTCCTTTGTTATATCCTCGTCCAACCACAACTCCTTTGCGGTCAGTAATTACAGCCCCGATGCGATACTTCCCGTATCCCTTCCGGCTCTCTTTCTCTGCGATTCTCATCATCGTTCTAAAGGTTGTTTGGTAGGGAATACAGGACTTGAACCTGTGACCTGAGGCATATAAGACCCCTGCTCTTACCGACTGAGCTAATTCCCCCGTTGAGTGGCGCATCTCGCAGGAGTCGAACCTGCAACCTACGGATTAGAAGTCCGTTGCTCTGTCCAATTGAGCTAGAGATGCTAAACTAACCAAGACCTAACTACTTCGCCAAACTTTGCGTATCTGGTTTTTGGTCTAAAGCCTTGTTCTACATATTCTTTAAATTCATCAAAGGAGAAGACTCTAACTTTGGTGCCTCTGCACTTTTTGCGCATCCACTCTTTGGCTCCCTCTTTAAAGCCGTCCCCCTCTAAGATTATTATAGCTTCATCTTCAGGGATAGAGCGCGTAAAATTTAAATATACATAAGGTAATTTTTCATCGACGGAACCCGCAGCCTTCTGGGTCTTACATTCTACTCTAATTTCTCTGCCATCCATGCAAAGCACGAATTCAGAGCGGCATCTCTCATTGCCGTAGATATTTGTATAAGGAACGTGTTTTAGTAGAATGTCTTCTCTCTGGTCTGTACGGCTGTAGTACTCTACATCTACATCAGCATGTTTTAGGATTACATCCTCTACAAGAGCTTCTAATTTTAGCCCAGACTTATTCGCTTTCGTTCCTTGTTTCATCAGTTATTTCAATTATTTCTAGTGATTCAGAGTCTTTTATTTTTTTCTCTGCTTGTTTTTTGGTTTTGCATCGCTCCATAAATTGAAAGCAATCTATATCGTCATTGGGTTTTTCTCCCCTCTGATACCGCTTCACAATATTAAATCCTTTGCGAAGGTATTGATAGATACCTTTACCTCTTACAGCGACAATAGCCATACACTATTATAGTGGCACAATTCTGAATTGTATCGACCCGAATAAGAATAAATTTCCACTTCCTTCGGTTGTGCTTAGCTTTAGCGCCGCGTTCTCCGCTAGTCCAATCGGGGTGAATGCATTGCTACATAGGGAGGTAGTGGTGGCTCCTTGCATTCTTCCGGCTATAACAACTCCAGTTGACCCAGTAGCCAAACTTCCTCCTGCATTGCCATCGGTAAAAAGAAATTCTCCGTAAGCGGTAGATGCACTACCAGCCATGGTGAGTGTATACCCTTCAATAACTATCCTGTAACCAGCGCCTGGAGCGGCTATAACAGTTGTGTTGGTTTGTGGGTTATCTCCACTAGCATCTTCATCAATAAGAACAGAACTTGCAAATTCAAAAGCAGATACTCCCAAAGCACCGCCAGAGCCGTTCGTTACTTGTAAGCCTAGAGCTTGAGAGTTGTAAACACCCAACCCAACACCTACAGCGGCGATATTAACAGGGAGATTACTGGTTGCAGCCATTTCGACCGCCCCTCCAGCACCAGTGCCACTAACTAGAAGAGCCTTACCATCATATGTCTCTATCGCGATAGCGCCGTTAGGACCATCACCACTAACAGATAATGAATGGCTTTGTGGACCTGGAGCCACATTAATCGGTAACCCGCCAGAATCCCCTCCAGCTACATGCACATCCAAAGCATTTGATGTGGCTCCAAGAGTTGTACCATCACTAGCTTTAATTTTTGTGCCAGCCACCAGTGTGGCAGTGTTTGTTTTTATTGAGTCATTGGTTGCATAAATACCATTCAAACCACTTGAATCGGTACCAACAACAGCTTGTTGTAATTGTGTTACTTGATACGCGGAAACATCATTCTCGTTGGCACTAACGGAAGAATTCCTAACGGCATCAACTACTGCATCAAACCCGGAGGCGGTCGAAGCTCTAATCTTGCCAAACACACCGCCATTCCCCGCTGAAGAAACATCAGATACAGACCAATACTGCCCTCCCTTCTCATCAGCGCCGCCCTTCCATGTATTATCGGCAAAGAAGTTGGACATCCCTGCCATCATATCTATGGCGTTTATGTACGTACCAGAACTAACACCACTTACCGCAGTATCTCCGTATTCATCTTCACCTCCTCCTCCGAATGGAGTTGGTATATTGCTAACAGCGTCGTCAATCGAGCTTAGAGAGCTGAATACTGTGCCTGTGTCAGGTGGTGGCTCGGGCGGTTCGCAAAACTGATTACTTGCCATAGCAGGTTAAGACCCAACTTTAACTTTATTATAGAGTACGGTAATCGTGCTCAGGGTGGCGCTTAGTTGTTTTCCCACGGCTCCAGCAACGGCGTTATTCAACTGCAATCCTTCTCCTTTTTCAACGACAAATGGCACGTTTGATTGCCAAATGAAGGCGGCTCTGCTGGAGGCTCCAAAGTACATATAATCTTTACTAGAATCATGAGCCTCTAGTTTTACGGCAACTAAATCAGCAGAGGAAGTACAAAAAGTTACTCCCCAAACATATATCTGTTCGTCTGCGGCTACTTCACTGTCGTTTATTATTATTGTCGTGTCTGTAGTTACAGGAGTCGTGACTACCTCAAAAGGCTGTCCATCCCTTTGAACGCCGGGAGTTTGCTGTTGTACGTTCGGACCTAATTCTGAGTTGTTAAATGCATTTACCATGATATATTATATAGTGAGCTTCATCCTACAATCACGAGGATAATGGTAGCCCACCATACCGTCTGCGTCTTCTACGGGTATTTCCGCAACATCGGCGTACTCTTGCATGGCTAAATCTTTCAATGTTTTTTCTTTAGTTCCCACGTTTACCACCCCTCGTAAATCAGATTTTATAACTTCAACAATCTTCTTGGCTATAACATCTGTCCAATCGGCGTTGGTGTAGACAGGGTGGAAGACTCCTGTCAAGGCGTTCTCCCCCCAAGTTCCTCTATCCTTGAATGAGGTTCTAATTATAGTTTCAGTCTCTGGAACCAGGGCTTCTGCCATCATTTTGGTGGTGGCATAAAATCCCATAGGGTGATATCCAACGTAATCAGAACTAATATGTATCAATCTACACCCCATATCTTTAGCTAAAGATACTACATTTTCCGTACCTAACACATTAACTCTAACAGCATCGGCTTTGTTATTCTCTGCTCCCGGAACATCTGTATACGCAGCACAATGAATTATAATATCAGGAACCCAATAATCTAAGATGGGCGGGAGTTTCGTAGTGGTTATATCCCACTGCTCGGAAGTAGGGTATGCAAGAGCGCAACCCTCGTCCCACAAAATATTTGTGAGCTGCTTGCCGAGTCTTCCGCTACCTCCCGTAAGTATTACTCTTAATCCTTCTAGCTTCATCTTTTAGAAATCCTTCTAATGGTTGATACGTCCTTTCCCCTAAGAATGCGTTTACTTTTTTGGTGTTTAGCCTATAAGCTCGGTCATGCCCTAGTCGGTCCTCAACAAAGTTATATGAGACAGGAGTATCTAAGAACTCCCCGATGTATTGGACAAGACCAATGTTCTTATAATTATATCCAGAGCCTATGTTGTAAATTTCATTCGTCGCAGAAGATAAAAGCAATTCTAAGATAATGTTAACATTATCATCCACATGAATCCACTCACGAGACTGCAGACCGTCGCCGTAAATAGGCACATCTTT
>CEON01083185.1_pt1 | contig 10984 bp, 2 predicted proteins | sample 530291 | NCBI WGS metagenome assembly CEON01 (sample SAMEA2619888, study PRJEB7988) | marine metagenome | biome: marine biome (ENVO:00000447); feature: surface water layer (ENVO:00002042); material: "saline water (ENVO:00002010), including plankton (ENVO:xxxxxxxx)" | depth 5 m
AAGAATACTGAAGGTAGAATTCTTTATGTGAATCCCAGTGATCTTGATTCCACCGATTCGATTACTAATTCGGGTAATTCACTTGCCCAACCCTTTAAAACTATTCAAAGGGCACTACTTGAAGCAGCAAGATTTTCATATCTTCGTGGAAATAATAACGATATTACCGAAAAAACTACTATTTTGCTATTTCCAGGTGAGCACGTAGTAGATAATAGACCTGGAAATGCTATTTTTGAACATAATAATACTGCAAAAATAACTCCATCTAACTATAGTTCTTGGGATAGTTTAGATAAAGACGGTGCAGGAGCTGCACAAACTGCTTTAAGTTTGGAATTAGATTCTAACTTTGACTTAACACAAGAAGATAATATCCTTTACAAATTTAATAGTGTTTATGGTGGTGTTATTGTTCCCAGAGGAACATCTATTGTTGGATTAGACCTGAGAAAGACGAAAGTTAGACCAAAATATGTACCAAATCCTACAGATCCTACTGTAGATGAATCTTCAATATTTAAAATTACTGGTGCTTGTTATTTCTGGCAATTTTCTATATTTGATGGAGAAGATAGTGGAACAGTTTACACTCACCCATTTGAGTTTACAGATAATAGAAAATCTGTACCAAGATTTAGTCACCACAAATTAACTTGCTTCCAATATTGTGATGGTGTCAATGTTGTCAATAGAACTGCATTTGGCAATCTTACTGATCTTGACATGTATTATGCAAAGGTTGGTAATGCATATAATTCTTATAGAGAAATTGAAAATGCTTCTAAATTCCCACGATCATCTACATCTTTAGCAAAGAGGGCACCAGAGTGGGAGATTGTTGGTGCATTTAAATCAGACCCTATCAATATTACGGAGATTAAATCTGGTAATGGAACCACAGCAACTACCAGAATTACTGTAATTACTGATCAGGCACATAATCTTAATTCTGGAACACCAATTAGAATTCGTGGTGTCAGAACAAGTGAATATAATGTTTCTACATTTGTTCAAGATATTCTTAGTGACACTAGTTTCACATATCTCTTACCAACCATCCCAATTAATCTAAATGCAAGTCCCGACACAAATAATGCAAGTGTAACGGTTGAAGTTGATACCGTTAGTGGTGCATCCCCATATATTTTCAACATTTCATTGAGATCTGTTTGGGGTATGCAAGGTATGCATGCCGATGGATCTAAGGCAGATGGTTTCCGCTCAATGGTTGTGGCACAGTTTACTGCTGTGTCTTTGCAAAAAGATGATAGGGCATTTGCAAAATACAATAAAAAAACAAGAACTTATGATGTTCTACCATATACTACAGTATATGGGGCAAGCCTTCCTCTGGGGGCAGCATCAACAAATAGTGCAAAAGTTTATCACTTAGATCAAGATGCAATCTATCGACCAGGATGGGAATCTAGTCACATTAGAGTGTCTAATAATTCTTTCATTCAGGTTGTGTCCGTGTTCGCTATCGGATTCACATATCACTTTGATATGAATTCTGGTGCTGACGCATCAATTACCAACTCTAACTCAAACTTTGGTCAAATTGCTCTTAAATCTGATGGATTTAGATCGGATGCATTTGAGAAAGATGATCATGGTTATGTTACATCAATTGTTGCTCCAAGAAGTATTGATGCATCAATCTCTGATGAAATTGAGTGGTTGTCAATTGACGTTGAAAAAACTATTGCACAAGCAGATCCATCAAAACTATGGTTATATGGATTTACAATTGAAGCTGCCAGACCAGTATCTTTGACACAAGGTTATAGAATTGGTGCAAAGGACAATGATCTTATAAAGTTAAGATATAACGGCGTTGATTACTCAGCACCAATCTTTATGAGAGGTCGAACAGGTAAACACCGTGAAGATAGAAGCAAGAAAGAATACTTAGTAACAGATATTCAATCGCCACCACCTATAGATGGAAAATCAGTTGGAAATAATAATCACTATTTAATTGGTAGTAATAACTTATCTACTGGAGAGAAAGTTATTATAACTAGTAAAAGTGGAGATTTACCAGAAAATATTAAAGAGCATACAGTTTACTATGCAATTACCTATGATACAGATGTATATAATCAATCAAGTAATCCAGATGGTTTAAGAAGTTCTGAATTTATTAAATTAGCAGCATCTTTTACCTATGCATACTTAGGAGAAGCGGTTCCTGCTTTTGGTGGAAGCGATAATGATTTAACTATTACCAGTAGAGTATCTGATAAAGATGCAGGAGACATTGGATCTCCGATCCAATGGGACTCTAGTGTTGGTCAATGGTATTTAAATGTTGGATATAATAGTGGTGTAGGAAATTCTTCTAGTAATGAAATTTATGATATTATTACAAACACTGGATTTGATCCACAGGATGATGCTAAATTCTCAGAATCAACTGATTTAGTATTTGTAGATAGAGTTGCAGATGAAAGGGGACTTGATGAAAAGACATTTAAACTAAGAGTCGTTATTCCTAAAGAATCGGTAAATGGAAAGAATCCTGAAATTGGATTCATCATGCAAGACTCAAGTTCCACTGGAGCACTCTCAGAGAAATCTGGTGATGTAAATACAAACATTCCAGGACACTCAAATTCGAGGACAACATTACCACTATCAAATACAAAATATAATAGAAACTTAAGATATATTGCTGAAATTTCTAGGATTAGTTCTGTCATTACTGTGAGATCAGAAACTCCTCATAATATGAAAATTGGGGATGTTGTTATTATTAGAGATGTCAAAGATAATAGTGTGACAAGCACTGGTGAATTTAATAGAGGTTTTAATGGATCATTCTTAGTCACAGACGTACTAGATGATCTAAGATTCACATATTCTACCACAGATATCGCTGGTTTGAAACATGCTCCAGGAACTTGTACTAATAACTTTAATGAGAAGAATTTATTAGGACTTCCCAGATTTGAAAGAAATGACATTCAATCAAATCTATATGTTTACCGAGTCGATGTTATTGATGAATATATTAAAGATGAAAGAGATGGTATCTATCACTTATATGTTCTTAATGCATCTAATTCTGTAACAGGACTTTATGAGGATAACGAATTTACTCAAACTCCAGTTGACCTTTATCCACAACTTGATAGAGATAATTATAATGACAATCCTCTTTCAGCAAAAACTTTTGCAAAGAGAGCACCACTCGGTGATGTTTGCACCAATGATCTCAAAAAGAGTATAACACGAGAAACTGTAGATACTGTTCTTAAGAACTTTGATAGAGGTCTTGACATTGATGCAGTATCTTCAACATCATCGTCTGCTGTTCTTACTTTTGAGCATGGTCATGGATTAGGTGCGGTATCATCTTATGATACATTAACCGGAGGTTCTGGTCATACAGATGGTACTTATTATAATGTAAAACTCTATAATGAAAATACACTTACAAATTGGCAAGGTGCAACTGCCAATGTTACAGTTAGTGGTAATGCAGTTACAGAAGTTGATATCGTTCATGGTGGTTCTGGTTATCTTAATGTATCACCACCTGAATTGTTTATTGACTCTAGCGTAATAGGTGGAACTGCTGATGCCAAAATTGCATTTAGTGCCGTAGGAATTTCATCATATATTGGTGACGTTGTTCAAATTACTGGTGATGGTCAAACTGCAGATGCATATCACAGAATTACCGACGTTGGTCACAAAACAATCACAGTTGCACGGGGTGTAGGTGATCCTACCCTAAATGCAGATCAATATGCATTTGTTGTTGGACAATCTGTTGGTATTGTTAATACGGTATTTGGGGAGAGTACAACAATTATCGATGGTGAAACATCAGTAACGGTTGGAATCGTAACATTTACAACTTCCGAATCTCATGGTTTGGCAGTTGGTAATAAATTTAGAGCAATTGATTCTAGCAATAATAATGCTGGTGATTATATTGTAGAAAACATTATAAGTTCAACCGAATTTAGAGTAAAGACATCTGAAGATCTTTCAACTTCAGTTGCAAATGGATTTATTCTAAAGCACGGGTTATCTTCAAATGAAGGTATTTCTGATATTAGAACGGAAAGTTATGCCGCAAGAACAGTTCAATTCTATGGTGGTGAAACCTTCAAGTTAACTGGAAATTATTCGGCAGGAAATTCTAATGCAATAAACTTCACATGTTTGACTGGAAGTAATGTTGATAAGAGATTGAAACTGGGCGATTTCTTACAAGTAAAGGATGAAATTCTTAGAGTAAGTGGAGAGGTAACAAATACATCTGCAGTTGTATCTCGTGGTTATCTTGGCACAAGACAGGGTAATCATGTTGTTGGTGATATCATGAGGAAGATCAAACCAATTCCAATTGAATTTAGAAGACCGACAATTTGTCGTGCATCTGCTCATACGTTTGAGTATCTTGGATATGGTCCTGGTAACTATTCAACCGCACTACCTCAAGTTCAAGTCAAGACACTAAGTGAAAGAGAAGATTTCCTCGTACAAGCACAAGAAAGATCTGCTGGTGCTGTTATTTACACTGGTATGAACAGCAAAGGTGATACCTTTAACGGTAACACAAAAGTATCTGCTGCTTCGGGTGAGACTATTTCTTATGATATTCCAAAACCAACAATTACTGGACAGGATCCTTCAAAACTTAGTGTTGCTTTTGACGAAGTAACAGTTAGAGAAAGAATTCTTGTTGAAGGTGGCGAATCTGGATTTGTTCTATCTCAGTTTGATGGTCCAGTGACCATGACAAGACAATTGAGAGTTAAAGGTAAAGCAACTTTCAATAGTCAAGTCAGAATCACATTTAGATCAACAGCAATTAATGAAAATAGTGGTTCATTAGTCGTTAAAGGTGGTGTTGGTATTGGTGATAATTCTTATATCAGTGGTACTTTAACTGTAACTAAAGAACTTTATCTTCGTGGACATTTAGAAATGTCCGATAATAAAGAAATTAGACTTGGAAACGATTATGATTTCGTTGTAGGATTTTCTACTCATCCCGATGGGACTACCGAATCAAGAATTGTTAGCACGGCATCTAGCATTAGTGTTAAATCTGACGGAGATGTTATTGTTCTCAACTCAGATTCTGCAGAAATGGTCAAGATTACTGAGTCAAATAGTACTGTCGCTCTTCAAGGTGAACTAACTCTTAGAGATGATAAAAAAATTAAACTTGGTGATAGTAGTGATTTGAATATCTATCACAATGGAACTCACAGTTTTATTGAGGAGGACGGTAAAGGTGCATTGCACTTAAGATCCATAAATGGAAATCATCAAGGTCTGGGTGCAATACTTATTGAAACCAATGATGCATCATCAGAAAATGATGATGCCACGGTAAATCAAGCCAGATTCTACTCAAAAAATGATGATGGTGATAACATTGGCGTAAGATTATATCACAACGGATCTCCTTCCGATACTACAACAACCGTTAATCGTCGTCTTGAAACTGTAGATTCTGGAGTTAATATCTTCAAAAATCTTGATGTTGAGAAGAGCATCATCGTTGGTGATGATATCTATCCAGATGGTAACCTTAGTGGAAATGTAGGAACAAGAACTAAAGCATGGGGCGAAGCTACTATTGGTAACATTTTTATTGGTAAAACAGATGAAGCAGAGACTGAAGGTTATTATAACTACATTGAATCGTGGCATGATTCCAGGGATGATTTAGATTTAAATCTAAGAGCACACGGAGACGGTAAAATTCATATTAATAGTAGGTGTACGATTGAGGGTGCGACTAGAATCAAAAGTACATTGGACGTGGATGATGACATTACTGCTTTCTATACAGCATCTGACATAAATCTCAAAGAAAACATTGAGAAGATTGATGATCCTCTTGCCAAAGTTCTTTCTATTAGTGGTAACACATTTACTTGGAAAGAAAATGCTAATTATGAAGGTGATGATACTGGTGTAATTGCTCAAGAGATTGAGGCACTTGGACTTCCAGGTATTGTTAAGCAACATGATGACGGACATAAATCAGTTCAATATCATAAACTCATACCTGTTCTCATTGAAGCAGTTAAGGAGTTATCGGATAAAGTTGAAAAACTTGAACAACAAAATCAAGATAAATAACTAAAAAAGTATATAAGATGGCGGATATCAAAAAATCCTTTAATTTTCGCAATGGACTTCAAGTTGATGATGATAACTTTATTATAAATGCAAACGGTTTAGTAGGAATTGGTTCTACAATTCCTACTGAACGACTTGATATTGGCGGAAATGTTAGGATTCGCGGAACAATTATTAGTGATGGAGTAGAAACTGGTACATTGTCTCATAGTGATAATGATGGAACTGCTACTTTCTCTTTGTTAAATGTGGGTGTTACATCCTTTACCAGCGGTATTATATCTGCCACAGGTTCTGGAATTGTAACATATTATGGTGATGCAAGGTATCTTCAAGGTATGCCAACATCACAATGGGTTGATACTGATGTTGGATTAGGTTATACGAGCATATATGCAGCAGGAAATGTTGGTGTAGGAACGACAGATCCAAGATATACATTTCAAGTAGGTGCAACAAATTCTTCTGGTATTCTTACCGAAGGTGTAGGTATTAGTAGTTCTGGTAATATACATTTAACTGGTGGGATTAATGCATCTGGAATTGTAACTGCATCATCATTCTCAGGAACACTAAGTGCTTCTGATATGACTACGGGTTCTATTCAAGATGGAATTTTTGATAATGTAACCGTCAATATTAATACTACTGGTGTTATAACTGCAACAAGTTTCGATGGAAATATAAGTGCTTCTGATATAAAGAGTGGAATTATTTCTAGTGGTGTGTTTAAAGATATAAACACTACAGGAGTTATAACTGCATCAAGTTTTAGTGGAACTATAGATGCTTCTGATGTAACCACTGGTAATCTTCCAATTGGTATCTTTACAAGTATAAACGCTACAGGAGTTATAACTGCAACAAGATTTAGTGGCATAATAACAGCCACAGATGTGGAAGGCATTTTTCCTAATAATCTTTTTAATGATATAAACGCCACAGGAGTTATAACTGCAACGAAATTTTCTGGAATTGGATCTGATTTGACATTAATAGATGCTTCTCAGGTTCGCAATCTAACAGGAAGTGATTATTTACCATCTAATGTATTTGAAAATGTCACTATTCCCTCAGATGGAAGTTTGACAGTAGAAGGTACTTTTACTGGAACTATTTCTACGGCACAAGGACTTTCTGGAACTCCAACGATTGAAGTTAATAACATAACTTCTACTGGAATAGGATCATTCGCAGATGTAGAAGTAAGATCTATTTCAAATGCAAAAGTTCGTGTCATTAGTGATACTAATGCAGTAGTTAGTATTGGAACTAATAATCATGGAGCACTTGATGGTGTTGGTTCAATTGAATATTCTAATAAAAAGTTAAACGTATATAATTATGATCTTGCTGGAATGGACTTTTCTATCCACCAAGGAAATTTTGTTGGTGTTGATACTGGAAATTATAGATGGTTCTATGGGCGGTCACCATCAACACCTTTAATGACACTAACATATCAAGGTGATTTGGGTATAGGTAAAACAAATCCTGAGCATACTTTACATGTTGTAGGAACATCTACTGTTACTGGCAATTCTTTTGTTGGTGGTGGTCTTACAGTTTCTGGTGATTTGAATGTAGAGGGTAATATTACTGGATCATTTGATTCAACAGTTGTCCTACAAAATTCTATCAATACAGAAACTGGAATTGCTACCTTCAATAGAATTATTGCTGCTGGTGTTGATCCTAAAATTGGTATAGGCACTTTAATTCCAAAAGCAGAATTTGAAGTGGTTGGAAATGGTCTATTTTCAAAAATTGGTATTAATACTAGTATTGCTACTAAAGAGTTAACTGTTCGTGGAAATGCTAATATTACTGGGCAATTAGATGCTGGTGGATTTAGTGTAACTGGATTTACACATTTCGATAGTGTTGGAATTAATACTGATACCCAAATTTCGGATAAGGTTCTAGCCGTTACTGGTGATGTAAAGATTAATGGTGACATAGCATCTTCCAATATCTCAAATAGCGATAAAACGGTATCAATAGGTGGATTTACAAGTCAAGCAGGAGTAAGCACTGGAGTAAAAATTACTACAGAAAACTTGACATTTGATGATGATTATGATTCTAGCAAACCATCAGTAGTAGTATTCACAGTTGTTGGAGTTGGTAGTACATCTCTAACATTATATTGATAGGAGGACACTAAGATGACAACATATGTCGCTAAAGATACATTTAAAACTACAAATATGAAATTTAGTGACTTAGATAATAAGTTTTTTGATTACAAAGATGCTGCTGATGGTAGACGACAGATCAAGTTTAGCAAATTTACAAAAAGATATAAGAGATCCCAAGATGATCGACAAGATGATGTTATTGATAATGGAGAAGTGTTTAAATTCCAAGCTGCTCTTCAACCTGCTGAGTTTGTGACTTGGCCTACTGGAGGTCGCTTAAGATTAGAAAAACAGAGAAACTATGGACCTTTAAATGCCACAGAAAATGCAAATATAAGCACTGACTTAAGAAATATAAGTATGTCACATTATAAAGGTAGTATTACTTATTATAAAGTAATACAAACTGGAGATGATGATTATACTGAGCATCCAAATGGTTATGTAATTGAAGATCAAGATTGGAATGGTAATTTAGACAAACTTATCCCTAAACAATTTGAACTACAGGGAGTTATGGGTCAGGATAATGAGGACAAATATGCATGCCTATTTGAAGGCAGATCAACAAATATGCAAATAGTAATTACTGGTGGTGTATTTGGTGCAGGTTCAAAAAGTCCTACTAAAGCAGGTGGCAGTGCAATGTATGTTGCTGGTGATGGGGATATAGTTCCCATTATGATGGAAGGTCAAGGTAAAATATGGTCTGGCGGTGGCTGGGGTGGAAAAGGTGGAAGAGGTGGAAGAGGTGGAAAAGGTGGCGGTTCAAATATATCTCCTGGAGGAAATGGAGGAACACGAGGACTAGGTGGTTCTGGTGGAAGAGGGCAAGGTTATGATGGAGATGCTGAAGGCGGTGGATCGGGAACACAAGGTGGCGAAGGTGGAGGTAAAGGACCATTACATACCTGGTATAAAGCTGATTTCGCAGATCCAGAGTTACGTTTTACAGGCACCAGCAGCGGAGATTCAAACAATCGTCTACTTGAAGTAGAAACATATAATGCAACTGAAGGTTTTAGTTATGTTAAATTTAATGTAAAAACGGACGACGATTATGATAAGTACGGAAGATCATGGACCAGTCTTTCGGGAGATTTTGGTCCATTCAGTGGTACAATAGTGGAGGCTCCTGATGATGGCAACTCTTCGGTTGAATCAGACGCACTGTTAATTACAGGTTTTGATAATGGAACCTCAGGTTACATCAATCTTGCGGGAAATTCTGGTGGTGTTGGTTTTAGTGCTGATGGAGTGGAATGCTATGCATATGATGAGGACGGGACCGATAATAATGCAAGAATTAGGATAGTTCAGGTGCCAGGGGATGTAAAACATAAAGGTGATGAGACTTTTCAAGGTGGTGCTGGAGGTGATGGAGGTGATGGTGGCAATGGTGGAAAAGGTGGTGCTTATGGGCAACCAGGCGGTGACGGCAAACCTGGATTTGATGGTAAGAAAGGAGACAATTCATCAACCAGTAATAATTCTGCTCCCCGTGGCGGCAAAAAAAATCCAAAGTATCTCTTCAATGAAAGCGTTCAGTATCAAGAGATAGATTTAGTTGTAACCAGCAGCGCCAGGTCAACGCCACCGACAGCACAATATAATGGAGTTATACACATCCCTGGTTTTAAAAGCTTTGGTTCAAGTACTATAGGTGCTAATAATAATGCTGATTACACTACACAGCGTGTTACATTGGCCCCACGAACATATTATGGACCAATTAGTCACTGGTCTGAGCCACCATATGGAGATGCTCAGGGATCTATAGATAATAGATTTGGAGCATATACAATAGTTGGTGATAGTGGTGCATCATTGCAACTTGATGATGCTGGAAGTATAGGTAGTTTTCATGATGATGATTATGATGATCTTAAAGTAACAATCGTCCACTTAAATGGAGGAAGTGGGGTTAAATTTGTCAATTACGAAAGTGTCACTGCAACTAACGCCGAAATTGCAGGACAACCAGGAGAAGGTAAGTTGGCTCCAGGAAAAGGAACTAGAGGTGGACTAGCATTATCTGGAACAAATTATACTTTACATAATAATACTTCTAGTCCTGCTAGCAGTTATAGAAGTGATGATAGTCCACCTCATAAAGGAAATAGGCCTTGACAAAACACTCAAACATGATTAGAATAGGTTTGTTACCGTTGAAGATAAGAACTTAGCTTCTTTAAGACACATAAAGATCCGTCTACAGACCCTCCACACGGAGGGTTTTTTAATGGTATACTATAAGGACATTGAAACCACCACATGATTCGTCTGCTTCCCCATCAAGAAAAGATCACCGATCGTATGTTGTCCTACAGCAAAGGTCAAGTCATTTCTCCTACTGGAAGTGGTAAGACCATGTGCATGATTCATGATGCTATGCGTCGATTCAGCATCACAACACCTAGGAACATTGTTGTAGTTGCACCAAGGATTCTACTTGCAGAGCAATTATGTAATGAGTTTCTTGAGCACATCAAGAATGCACATGCATTACATGTTCATAGCGGTGAGACAGAACATTATTCAACAACAAAATCTAATCGCATTCATGCATTTGCAAACATTGTGAATTCTTCGGGTGATCATTGCATCTTCTTCACTACGTATCATTCCCTACATAAGATTAAGGAATCAAATATCAACATCGATACGATTTACTTCGATGAAGCGCACAACTCTGTCAAGCGTAATTTCTTTGGTGCTACCGA
>CEON01120196.1_pt1 | contig 10980 bp, 17 predicted proteins | sample 530291 | NCBI WGS metagenome assembly CEON01 (sample SAMEA2619888, study PRJEB7988) | marine metagenome | biome: marine biome (ENVO:00000447); feature: surface water layer (ENVO:00002042); material: "saline water (ENVO:00002010), including plankton (ENVO:xxxxxxxx)" | depth 5 m
GCGATATTGCAGACACTCCAGAAAACCGTGCAATTATCGAAGCTCTTGATAAACAACGAGTCGGTGACGTAGAAGATTTTCCAGAGGCAATGATCTATCGGCAAGACCCTAATCAAAGGGGTCTTGATCTCGATCCAGAAGGAACTCGTCGGATGGTTGGTTCGCCTGAACCGATGACTGCTCCTTCAGTTCCAGTTCCAGTTCCAGTCCCAACGGATAACCGGATGGGAAGTCTCGGAACGAACCTTGTGGACTTAAAAAGGTTCGCTGGAGCAGCAGCTCCTTTGGGTGCAGCTGGGCTTACTATTAATTATTTACAACAAGCGGCTCAGGAAGGCGCTCAGCCTGGTTCTGATTTAACAGTTCCTGCACAAGATCAAGATGCTCCTCTTGCTCCTGGTGGAGGAGTTTCAACAGGAATGTCAAATATCCCCCCTCAAGAAGGTCTCATAAACAACCCTGCTTTTGGGCAGCCTGGTGATCTTTCAATGTTCGTGAAACAGGAGACACAAAAACCCATTCTCGATGCTCAAGAGCGAGGCGTTATTAACAGAGGAAAAGAGGAAGCTCTTTATGCGGCTCAGCAATCAGGAGATCCTGCTCTCGCTGCAGCGGCAAGAATCATGCAAGAGCTACCTCCTGAAAAACTCAAAAGCGCTGCTCAAATGTACGAAGAAGAGAGGGCTCTTGTTGAGGCACTGACAACTGGTCAGATGCAAGTCATTGCAGATCTCTTAAGGGAGACCCCAATGACCCCAGGTGGGGATAACGCGCTTCCTAGATCTGACGAATTTGTTAGAGCTAACCCGGTTCTGGCTTACCGCGCTGCTCAGCAAATGCCTGGTTTTGAAGAGCGGATGAGCATGCAAACAGGTGATACTGTGACCGTGCCTAAAGCTACAACTGAGATGGGTAGCGACACTCCTGCCAACATGCAGGGTGCAGCCGAAGCGGCTGGAGCTATCGTTGAAACAAGCATGTTGCCTGATGCTTATCGCCCCGCAGCAATGCAAGGTAATTACGATCTCGCAACTGCAACGCAACCTCGCGTTCAAGGTCAGTTGAAAACCCCACAGCAGCTCTTACAAGAGCAACTTCTGGGTTCTATTGGCTGACTTATAATTAAACCGATAAGGAGTTAAAACGTGGCGTCAACCAGCACGAACAAGCAACCGATGATGGTTGACCGCCCCTTTCTTAGGGGTGCGAAGATCACGAATGCAACTCCTGTTGCGAGTTCTCTAAATCCTGCATTCGCTGATTTAGTCCAACTCGTTCGTGTTGGTGACGTTCCTTCCGAAGACGCTGCTCTCGTCGAGGACATTTTCGTTGTTTCTAACGAAGGTTTCCCTGACGACAGCGGTGTTCGCGCCTGCACTCTTGGTGTTTATATCTATGCTCCTAACCAAGCAGCACCTTCTACAGCCACATCTCTCCTGATCAACAAGTTTATTGTTGGTCTTTCTGGAAGCACTGAAGGACTTATTCAACGAGTCGAGCTTCCTAAAACGATTGCACCTACTCCTCAGGTTGGTTTCACCGATCAGATTCGTCCTATCGAACTCGGTGGTTCTGAAGCAATGTACCTGGAAAAAGGTTACATCCTTGCTATTGGTTATCTGGGTGATGCAGAAGCTGCTGTGTCTGGTGGCTTAAGTCCTTCTGGTATTTCTGTTTGGGCGCAAGGCGGTTTCTATTGATCTGTGAGTAAACGTCGCAAGGGCTCTGACCATTTTGGCTGGGACTCCTACTCAGCCAAGACGGCTTCTTTCGGCTTTAACAAGATCAGTGGTGCTAACAAAAGCATTTCACTTAGTCGCCCACAACCGTGGCAACAAAAGTTCAGACCTGATCAGAACTTAAAAGACTTCAGTATTCTCTTCGACTACAACTACGCATCCATGTGGACGCGTTGGCGTAGAGGATACGAACTCTACATGTATACGAATCAGGCACTTGTTGGTCTGAACTATACCTTCCGTTATGCCATCAACGGGCAAGCAGGTACTGGCGGTCTAGAGATCCCAGGACTTATGTATATGTACCCGTCCTCTGAGCAGGACATGGGTATGCGTATGGTTGTCATTAAACCTCGCGACACCATCAACCTTCTTGACATCGGTCTCTCAGTCAAGAGCGTCTTCGATTACGACACTGCTAACAAAATTATTGGGGTAGAGCTTTCAAGCAAGTTCGGCAACCCTGTCTCCTTAATGACAGGTGAAGTTGTTTCAGACCGTTTTAAAGCAGACGGTACTCCTAAAACCACATACAACAATTACACAGTTGTTGCTGTGGGCACGAAGACTGGGGGACCTGCTGTTCCCTCCGATGAAGCTGTCCAAGACACTCTATTCTTATCTGTCACTGAGGATACGAGCTGGTCAACGTTAGATGATTCCTCGTTTAAAGCACCTGCTCAATCAAATCCAACAGTCGGAGAGTTTCTTTCTACCGCTATGCGGTTCGGATGTAATTGTCCTGACTACTTAGGGAGGGAAGACTTCAATCTCTATAAGTACGCTCAGAAACGAAATTACCCTTATACAGATACTCAGGACTTAAAGCCAGGTACATACGACCCTGGTACTGAGACTTTCGACGGCACTCGTCCTGTTCAGACGAGAGACTTTGCTGGTTTTACGAGAGACTTCGGTTTCATCTATACCAAGAAACTTCTCAACCTCCCTGATTACAAAGACGATAAAGCTTCGTCTTATTCCGATCCGAATCTTCTTTACTTTCAACCACGATTCTGTAAACACATCTATGCGTCGTTCTGGGATATGCAGAACCGCTTTCCTAACTACGAGTACCTGAACGCATTTCTCGCTCAACCAACAGATGAGCCTATGGATGACAGATACAAAGAATATTTTGATAGACAGCTTGGAAAACAAACCGCATTTCTTCAATCAACCGAAGCTCTCCAGTGGTGGGAGTCGTATTCACCTGCCAAGAACACAGTTCCGGATCACGTCCTTTATTCGGACATGAACCCCACCATGGTCAAAGCTATGAACTTTGACACCCTTGCATCCGGTGTAACCACACCACTTGTGCCAAGTGGGTTTGTGATGTTCGATATTGATGAATTCAATCCACTTCAGCCAGTGCCGCCAGAAGAAAGACCTAAATTTGACGGCGGTGCCTACGTTAATGGTGTGAGGGTCAGTGGTGCCAACCCTACCCTTATTTATGATGGCGGCACTTACGCGAACGGATCTCCTTCCGGTCCCAATCCCCAGGCAGTAATCAACGGAGGTACTTACTAAATGTCAACTACGCCAGTAACACTTTTAAGCCTTCGATCTGGTAACACCGCAGACCGTCCGGTTCCAACCACTGCTCAGGTTGGTGAACTTGCGATTAACTTTGCAGCAGCTGAGAACGGTCTTTACTTCAAAGACTCGCTTGGCGCTATTCGAAAAGTGACAGGGTGTCACTACGGCACTACAGCTCCTAACTCCTCACCAGCCGGTCAGACCGGTAATTCTACTGGTGAGACTTGGGTTAACTCTTCGACGCCCGCCTATTACATGAACGTGTGGACAGGTTCCGCATGGCAGAAAGTCGGTGCTGGTTTCGCAGACTCGGCGACACTCGCTAACTCCGCAGCGTCTGCAACAACTGCTGCTAGTGCAGACGAAGCAGACGCCATCCGTGTGGTGACGTCTCTACCGGCTGCTTCGACTGGAGATATTGTTTATTTAAATGCAGGTGCCAGCGGTATTTACGTATCAGCCAACGGAGGATGGATCCGAGCGTAAGGTGCTCTTCATCATCCACGCTCCTTTAAACAGGTGTCCGGTGATATCAGCCAAAGCGTTTTCAATGTCAGGAGCGCCCACTTCTTTGGCAATCTCGAAAACATCTTTAGCCATGAACCCACCGGCTTCAAGGTTCTTGGTGTAAAGGGTCAAGCTCGGCACTGCCTCGTAGGTAGTCGTGGTTTTGAAACCTTTGTAAGCACCGAGCAAACCCTTCTGACACATAGGCAGGAGATAGTCCATGCTCCGGACTAACTCAGCCAGGTTGTCGAAATCTTCTACGTGCTGAGAATACTGCTTCTTCAGAAACTTATGAAGAGCAAGAAACGACGGTGACTCTACGTTTAAGTGGAGAAGATGAGCTTGAATATTTAAGTGATAAAGGTAAGAGGCTAACTCGACAAGCTTGTAGATCAAGTTATCGACATTAGCCTCTTTAACGACAATGACTTCTTCCTTGATCACCTCCTCCGTGGGTGCGGAAGCAGCAGCTTGGAAGATTTGTTCAAGATTTGAAGAAGTCATTTATCTCAGAACGTGCAGGTTCCAGTGCTACACGCAGGGGTTTCCTCTACAACTTTAGCCTGCTCTTCTTGGCCCTTCAGGTAGTCCTCCAGAGCGTCCTTATTGACGCGAAAAAGTGATTTAGCGCCGTTGGGCTGCAAGTTCACGTAAGTGCTCTTAGGCCAGCCACCGGGCTGACGAGACTCGGTAAGAGAGATGCGCTTGCGAACAAAACCGGCAGAGCAGTTGAGGAGTTCAGCAGTCTGCGCGATCGTGAGTAAATTCTGAGAAGCCATGCGAGTTGTGCTGTTAGAAGATCGCAACGACAAAAGATTAGCAGGAAAATCTCTAAGAACAACCTAAATACTGAGCTACTTTTTCTCTTAAGGTTTATCGTTGTTATGATGTATCAAGGATTGCTTGACAGTGTTATGGCCCGGATTCGCCTAGCAGGAGAGGTGTTCAGCGGGTACAACAAACCCAAGGCTGATAAGCAAGGTGGTAAGAGCCACGCTGTGGCTGCTAAGGAAGGCGATAAGGTGCGTCTGGTCCGCTTCGGGGACCCCAACATGCCTATCCGTAAGGACAATCCTGAAGCCAGGAAGAGCTTCCGGGCTCGCCACAAATGTGATGAGAAGAAGTCAAAACTTACTCCTGGCTACTGGAGCTGTAAGGCATGGTGAGCATTTATTAACACAGAGTGTCAGGGTTTCTTGACCTAAAATAAATTAGTGACTAAAAAGTCATGGAAGGTCCAGAACACGTCAGTATCGGTCTCACGCTCGAAGACGAATTCACCCTGACTCGAATCAAGAACGCTGCTCACGACCTCAAAGGTAAAGAGCGGGATCAGTATCTTTGGAACCGTATTGTTCGTCTTGTCTGTAGAGAACGAGCCTTTAAGTACGTGACTGAAGAACTAGGTGTCTCTGTTGACCCTAATATAGGAGTATTCGAAGATCTAGACGAATAGTGAATTACTCTTTCCAAGAGCTTACGCAGATTGCTCGTCAAGCCGGTTGGGGTGATGAGGCAGAGTTAGCAGCTGCTATTGCTCTTGGTGAATCGTCTGGTGACCCTACAGCCCATAATCCTCGTTATCCGGACGATTCTTATGGTCTGATGCAGATCAATATGCTCGATTTGCCTGACTATCCGTTAGGCAGTACTAGACGCGCTAAGTATGGTTTAAGGAGTAATGAGGAGCTGAAAGATCCTGTAATTAATATGAGGATCGCTAAAGATATCCGTGACAGCCAAGGTTTAAATGCGTGGTCAGTTTATTCTTCTGGCACCGCTAACAAAATTCTTAAACAGCAAGCTTCTTCTGTACCATCACAGCCTGTTTCTGCACCTCCACCGGTTCCTGTAGGGCAAGACCAACAACCAAATTTTATTCAACGGAGCATCGACGGAGTTCTTCGTTTCTTTGGTGTTGATACTGACCCTAAAATCCCTGGTTCAAAGGAATTGGATCAAGCTAATCAACAAAGGAATAATCAACTGGAAAAGTCAGAACAAGCTCTCGTTCGTGAACAAATGGACAGCATCTTAGGTGCTCTAGTTACTCAGGCTATATCTGGTAATGAGCTACCTGCTTATGACTTAGATCAAATTCTTGCATCAGACGAGGCTGCGGCTTTAGCTGAAGAGCAAGCTCAAGAAAACAACAAGGTTTTAGACAAGTACAAGAATGCTGTTGTATCTCAGCAGAAACAAATCAATCAGCTGAAGAACGCTTTAGCTCAAGTTTCAGTATCTCAAACTCCCTCTAACACTCTTGACTTAGCAGCTAGAGCTTTCGCTAATCAAGCTCGACCTGTTGCGTAACGATATAATTAGAGCATTAGGTAAGATCTGATGTCTAGTAGCAGTTTCTCTAATCTCTCTTTTCCATCCGATCTTTCCATCGGAGGTATGAGCCCCTCTGAAATCCTCAGCAGCAGAGATATTGATTTTAACGTTGTCCCCGGCACTAATAGCGCTGGTGGCCTTTTAAATGAAGTTTTAGGTGGTGTTCTTGGTGGACTTGGAGGGTCTAGAGGAGGAGGAAGTCTTGGCGGTTTAAGTCGCGACGAAATTGAAGACCTTACTGATACTGTTAAAGACGAGATTAGCGATCTTCGTGGTGACATCGATGATTTATACGGTGAAATTGCAAGTGCTTTTGGTGTAACCCCAGAACAGTTTATTGCCGGTCAGGAACAACGTTTACAAGACCTAAACACTCGTTTCCGCAACGAATATGACCAACGACTTTACGGGTACAGTCCTACTCCAAGGAGTTTAGGCACTCAAAACTTTGTCAGTGAGATGGACAAAGCACTCGGCACCTACTCGAATCTCGTGCGTCCTCAGTTTATGAATGTAGCTGTGGACCCTCCAGTCGTCGGTCTTGATAAAAAAGAGATCGATAAGAACATGGAGTATATGGAGAACATTTCTCGTGCCATTGGTTTTGCTAAAGAAGGCATGGACGATATCGTTGGTAATTATCAAGGTGCTCAGACTCAAGAATTTATCTATGAGCCAGGCGGTAAAAACTACAACCCCACTGCTATTGCAGGTCGCTTAGCTTCTCCAGATACTGTTCGGTCTTTCATGAACCCGACTGCAGATTATCTTCCTCTTACAAAATACTGATGTCATTAGGACGTCATCCTGCAGAACGACGTATCGATAGTCAAGTTTTCGGTCGTCAATACCACGTTCAGCGGAACCCAGCGTTCCGTTTAGCAGGACGTATCTTTGTAGATAGTGATTTAAGAACTCAAGAAAGGACTGAGAGGCGACAATCCCTACAAAAAAGCCGTCCTTATGGGATTGGTTATGGAATTGGTTTCGCTGCTCACGATACCTATGGTCCTGATGAGACTTGGGATTCTCGTGATGATCTCAGAGATACACACGGCCCAGATCACTATATTGTTGGCGAAAGTCATGGATTCTCTGTTGATAGTTATTGATTGAAGGGAGATAGAGAACAAACCCAAAAACTTTCGATTGCTTGAGTGGCTTTAGCTCTTCGTCGTCGTTTAGAAGCGATGGATGCTCTTTGAGAATGCAAATAGGTAAATCTATTCCTACTTTTTGAGTTACTAACAGAGCTACCTCTGTGGACGTAAGAAATACTATCCCCTCATCAAATTCCTTCTTTAGCCACTTGGAATAAGCGAGTTCGAGCCAAACTCTCTGATTCGATTTTTTGAAGTATTTCTGCTCTTCAAAAATTCTTGTTGAACGAGGTTGCTCGTTCTTCAGAGCGATATCTCTTGGAGGATAGAGATAAACATTTTTAGCTTTCCAGCTTTGAAGCAATCCATTGTTCTTCCAATCGAAGTAACGAGTAGCTTGAACCACAGAATTAGCATTCGAGCTAGAAGCAGGGTCAAGAAAAATCTCCCCGTCGAAGAAAGCTGTAGTTACAGCGATCAAATCGAGGGGAGATACAAAGTCCTTAGAAGCAAGGACCACTTATTCCTCCGCAGGCATAAGCCTATGTTGGATATGAATACATTTAGCTTTAGTTTCCCACTCGACTTCCATGTGAAAAATTCGGGAACCTCTTTTATTCTTTTTTACGATCACTCTGAGCACAGTGCCTACACCTCTACTAGGGAAGCAGTTGAATCTACTAAAAGATTCTTTAGAAGCTAGAAGATAAGAAGTAGGTTTCTCTTTCTCTCGTACTTTGTCGCCGACATTAAATTTCGGCTTGGGTTCTGGACGACGAGGTGTACTCATAAAATCAACCCTGAAGAAGCTTCGTCGATTCTTTCGTTTGCTTCATCAGGGTCGAGAAGATGAATGTTGACGTAGTTGTCTTCAATAAGAGCAACCATCGCAAGATTATTTTCATCTTCTTTATCTATGACATTCAAAACTCTATGGAAGAGTTCCTCAAAGTCTCTATTCATAGACTCTTGAGCTAGTGAGAGATCGTTCTCTAACTCTTTCGCAGTCACATAAGAACTGTTAGAAGGATCCTGTGGATTGAAAACAAGAATACCTTTTCCGAGAGCTTTTCGATTCTCAAAGTACAGCGTGATGATGTCACTGACGATAGTGCGGAGGATACCAGCAGAAAGCTTTCGTTCTACCTCAGACCCTTTAAAAAGACTCGCAATCTTTTTAGCGTTTTTACTGAACTCAGTCATACTGAAAATTGCTCCAAGCTGCTTCAAGAATTTCATAAGGATCATAGAGAAATTTTGAGCTGTTTTTTTCGTTTGGATCGAGTTTGCAGTAGTGCTTTCCCTCCACTAAACCTGAAGAACCTTTAGAAGAAATTCCCTGAAGTATCAGCTTATCTACAGCAAGACTCGGAACGCCGAGGCGTTGAGCAATAATCTTTTTGTTGACGAAAGCAGTCGTTCGTTTTTCTTTGTTGTTAGCGAGAAGTTGGAGTGAAACATCGATACTTGCCAGGTACTGACAAGCTTCAGTTACTGTTTTAGTGACAAAATTCATGAATGAATGGAAGGATCTCCTCGACCACCTGGCACCAGGCAATCAGGACGACTTACGTGAGGGTGGAAAACGGTAAAACACTACCTCAACCTTCCGTGGTCGCTAAGCCGTTTCTTACATAACGACCAAGTTCAGCTTAGGAGTGCTCTTGCTTGCTGTGTAAAGTCTGTTGGGTCCTCAATGAGTAACTCGATAAGCTTATCGAGCTTCGAAGGAACGTCAAGTGATTTAGGGTCATTGAGGAGAAACCAATATTTGTATGCGTTGAGTAAGTAGTATTGTGACTGTTTCGCTTTGAGCGCTTGACAGCGCCACTTTTCGAAATCAAAGGTTGACTGGTAGCGGCTGCTGCCCATCGCCAGTTCAGACTGACGGATCTCAATTTGCAAATCGATGTCGGTGATGGTGTATTCGACTGCCGAGATTTTTGCTGCGCAGTCAGTTACAGATAATGGAGGTTCGTTATCTGAATAAATCCAGGGCGGAAGGTTGGGAATTATGTACTTGTTTTCCCAGAGACAAGGTTTAGCTTGCCTGTTCTCCGAAGTAGAACCCGCTGAGAATGTCCTCGATGAATTTGTTGAAGTTACCATTCAGGCAGTAAAGAGTGTGGTGTTCAAAGGAAGTCCGCACGACAAGATCGAGCTTTCGAAGCTTTTTTAACTGAGTTAAAGTCGTCGAATGTGATTGACCTAAAGCTTCAGAAATCTCATTCACATCGGCAGGCTGCATGGACTTTAACTCATAAATTAGAAAGCGCAGCTTTCTGATTGAGTTAGTTCTCTTCTTATTCTTTGTATCGATCTCGTGGATAGCTCTACGGAGAGCTTCTCTCGCAAAATCTGTTGAACCGTGGAAGTTGATACCTGAGCTTGAAGCAGTTTGTGAAGAAATTTCTGATCCGTTTCTGTGAGTTTGGTTTTGGGGGATGAGGTCAGACATAGATGGTAAGGATTGATACAACGTTCATTTGAGCACTTTAAGCGCACGTACTCTCCCGTTTGAACGGGTTTTCTCCAGAATTGTTCGTAGATGAACCTTCTGGTGCGGCAAAAGCGCTCTCTTTCAGGAACCTTAGGAGCAGCCAGAGTCTCGGGGAACTCCAAGCAGTCGTGAGGTGAGATGCAGGCGCGGTTCTGTTCGATCCAAGCAGCAAAGCGCTGGGTCTTGGTTCGAGCAGCGAAGGTTTCAGAGCGACAGACCTCACATGCGTGAATCCCATCGTCAGGCAATCGCACGAGGGAGTGGCTTCTTGCTGTGAGCCACACGGGTTCTGATCGACCGCACTTGCAGGTCCACTTGACCGCTTTGCCGTAGTGGGCCACGCGCCAGTGACCATGCTGCTCCACCAGGAGAGGGCTTCCAGAGGGTTCAGGGACTGCTTCAGGATCGAGCAGCCCCAAGAGCTTTGCGGCTCGTATGGGGCACGTTTTCATAAGCATGTTCTTGTTGTTGTCCTATGAGTCTAGCGCATACAGCGCATGGTGCGATAGTACGCCCAAGTTTTCCAAGGAAAATTACTTTTCTGATTTAGAAGCTTTTTCGCTGGAGACGTCGCACGGTTCGGGACCTGTAAAGACTACAGACCAGGCGACACTAAGACCAAAAATCCCCTTATACCCCTAATTAATTATTTAATACGTTTATATAGATACGAATTTGACGACGTTTCCTGCAAGAATCTCGCTCACATAGAAAACTTTTTTGCCTGAGTTTCGACACAGACACCGTGACGAGCGGTGTGGTTCACAATAGTTTAAAATCTAAACAACGATCTCATACCTATGGGGTTCACTCGTTCTCGCAAACCTGCTAACTGTTCTTGGCAAACACTCCGAGAACGTGCTGATGCCTTGGGTATACCGGCTTGGAAGCTTGCTGAAGAGTATGCAATTCATGTAACACCCGACGAAGTGATGGTTCGGGAAGTAGTCAAGAAGGTATGAGATTCATTTTTAGAATTACTCGGATAGACTGCTATAAGGAGGTGGACAAAATTAATGTCAGAACGAAATAGCCCTGCGTGTCCACTTCACGGCGATCTTCCAAGGGCGCAGAATCCGCACAACTTCTTCGGAATTGTGTCGGTTATCGACTCACTCATCGACACCATTAGCGGCGTGGGAACTACAAGCTATACAAGATGTCCCTACGGTTATCCCGCGAACTTTGAAGGTGTCGTTAGAGCTTTAGAAGATTTAAACGCTACGACAAGCGGAATTCAAGGCGGCGGCGG
>CEON01118404.1_pt1 | contig 10979 bp, 9 predicted proteins | sample 530291 | NCBI WGS metagenome assembly CEON01 (sample SAMEA2619888, study PRJEB7988) | marine metagenome | biome: marine biome (ENVO:00000447); feature: surface water layer (ENVO:00002042); material: "saline water (ENVO:00002010), including plankton (ENVO:xxxxxxxx)" | depth 5 m
AGGATCAACTGGATTACAAATTTTTCTTAATTTTTTAGCGACTCTTTGGTTCATATCTTTGCTATATAGGTTTCGGAATCTTTAATAAAGCCTAGTCTTTTGTAAAATCTAGCCACCTTCTCCGATTTTGGGTGAGCTTCTACACAACTCATCATAACGTATTTAAATCCCTTGTCGCGAGCAAAATTAAGGGCAGTTGCAAGCAATTTTCTTCCAGCCCTCGGATTTTTAGACAGCCAAAGATATTCCGCAAAAATCTCCTCCCCAAACTTTTCGTTTTTATTATTAATAAATGCTATTATGGCATCAAAATTATTACTAGAATTTAAATTCCCCCACACAAAGAAATCCCAAGTTAGGAATTTACTTTTGCCAAAAGCTCTAAAAATATGCTCCTTATCATGTTTAAGGAGTCGATGGCCTTGGTGTTTGTTTTCGAACTCAAATAAATCACCAAGGTCATCTAGTAATTTCTTAAACTCCTCAGGGTCAAGTATTCTTTTGATCATTGATTTAATGCGACAATCAGCTTCCTTGCTTCCTTAGCAGGAATGTCTTCAAAAGAATTCCATTCAGCAGCAGACTCATTCCTGTATTTATCATCCTTCCATAAATCCCTGAGAACCTTCTTACAGGCTTCAAAGGAATCTACTCCGTGCTTTTCCCGCAAGGTCTTCTCCAAGAGGTCCACAGGGGTAATAGGCGTGGCAATAGCGTCTGCTTCTACCGCTTGTCCTGATCCTTGTGACTTGTCGATCTCATCTGCACCAACAACGTGGATATTGAGATAATTACGAACACAACGAACAAAAGCTCTATTACAAGCAATAGTCTCTAAAAATTTAGCACAGAAAGAGTCGGTATTTGCTAGTGTTGCATTAGCGACATCTTCGGTTTCTAAGCCGCATAAGCTCTCGTAGTTTGGAAGCCAAGCAATGCGACACTTAGCGGTTACATAACCCTCCGAAACATTTTCCACCTGAAAAGCAACTCCCCTGTGTCCTCTCAGTTTAGCTAATTCCTTAATACCACCCAGCATAATAAGAAGCTGTTTGTCATCTAAACCCTCAATAGAGGTAGGAACGCTTTTATTTCGAGCTTCAAACCAACCCCTATTAGGATACAGGAATTCTGGCTTAATCATAGCCCTCCAGTCTACAGAGCCATCCTCATTGAAAATATAATCTACATTTTCAAGAAGACCGTCTCCACTTCGCTTATAAAGATCTGGTCCGTAGGCTTTCTCAGGAGCTTTCTCAGGAGCTTTCTTCTTGGCTGTTTTTTTTTGACTCATAAATATAAAAATGTGTTAACTCTTTCCAATAATCAGGAGTATCCACTACCTTATTATTGTTGTCAAGACCTTTTTTCCAATGAGCGTGACTTAAATACTCCTTCTTTCCTTCAATAATCCTTAAAGAAGATAAGAACTTGGTGTCTTCACCCACTTCACAAGGAGGCGGTTGCTCTTGGTAGTAAGGGCGAACTGGAATATCAAAGTATTTATTTCGCAAAAGAGGAATATCTTCGACTTCTTTTGCTAAAAAAGTCAACTCTATACCTAGATTTTTTAAAGTATTAAAATAGCTATCGGGAATAGTGTCCCAGTCTCTATCAATAATAATATAAAAGTGGTTTACATTTGAGGCTATAAGTTGCAATGCTTGAGGCTGTATAAGGTGATCTGCACAAATGGAAACCTTATGTTTCTTGCATAGCTGCATAAAAGAATATTCATCGAATCCGTAATCTGTTCTGACCGACAATAATTGATTCGGAGGTATATTTAAATCAACAAAAGAGGTTGGAACCACTTCGACTGTTGGAGTTAAAAAATTGTCGCCTATATACTTTGTCGAAAAATTAATTTTCTCTTTTTGTATATTCAGGCAGTTCAAAATGTTTTGAGCAATGATCTCAGGTTTAATTTTATCGATCTGCCTCTTCCCATCCACATTAGAAAAAGAGGGTTTCTTGTCCCACTCTGGCTCAAGGCTTACATTCGTGGAGGATTTTGAAAATAAGGGACGATTAGATTGAGAAAAGGTGTTACCAAAAAGTGTCACCGTTGGAATGTTTTTAGAACTGGCAAGGTGATTTAAAGCTCCATCTGGGCCTAAGTGAGCAAGTGAGTTAGACAAAATAAAACTTTGTTGTTTAAAGGAAACATTGAGAGCCGCGCTGACTCCATTTATTTTGTCTCTGCCTCCAAGTTGAATAACTTTTATTTTTGCTCTCTGTAAAAACGGTTTCAGTAAATTTATTACTAAATCGTAATGACGATAAACTTTAGAGTCTAACGTGGGTTCTTGAGAGATCGTGATATATCTATCAATGCTTAAGGGGAAAAAATGATCCTTGACTACGGGAGTGGAAAACTTAACGCCCAAGTTTTTTGAATATTCTTCTAGTAAGTGAGCCATGATTAACGTAATGAAAATTGATGCTTATCTAATCCATTATGGATGTAGCAGATATTCTTTTGAGTAGTGGTGTGGGGGTAAAAAGCCATATCAAAAAATCCTGTTGTATCTCCAGCACCCTCCATCATGAAGGCATTTTCTAAAGAAGGGGAATATGGTAAAATCTTGTAGATATTTGGATTATCGTCTATGTATGAATAATATTGAGGATTGGTAAATACATAGATATTATATTTTTTATACTGTTTTTTTAGATTTTTTAGTAAGGAGTTGATAAGCAGCACATCGTTTTCTGATTGAGGTATAATGACAGCTATCCTTTTGCCCTTATCTTCATCCCCTAATACAAACTCTAGATCGGGGGTTTCTAGATTTCTCTTTTGATTTAATGCTACTTGTTTGAAATGTTCTACCACTTGATGAGGTTGCATTCCTTGACGTATCTGACTTGTCCAATGTTTGATTCCATCAGAATTTCTATCTACATCATCATTTAAAATGTTTTTATATAAATCTATCAAAAAATCTTCATGACTATTGTAGTTCGACTTGGGCTGATAATCTATGTTTAGATGATCAGAGCCACTAGATTTGAAGTCAAAATCAACAGGAGGCATTGCATCTATGATTTCCTCTAGCTGTTTGCCTATAACTTCGACAGAAAAATTATCAATAGTCCATTGTCGAGCTTTTTTCTCTATTTCTCTTCTTTCCTCTTCTTTCAACTCCCATACCTTCTGTAACTGCAAGGCTATGTGTTCAGGTTTAGTCGAAGCTTTAATAAATTGCGTTCCAGGTTCCCGATACTCACTCCACTCTAGGGGGAGTCCACCCGATTCTTCTGTGCAGCTATCTTCACCACAAGAATAATTAGTAACCAGTGTAATAAGTTCTGTTAATTTGGCTTCCTGAATTGGAATTTCCTGCCCCCCACTTGTAAATGGATGACAATAAACATCCATTAAATTATAAATCTCGTTTAACTGTGGTTCCGTGACCCCTTTACTTGTGTTGGTTGTATTGAGAGATTTTTGTGATCCACATTTTCTACACTGCTGCTCTTGCCCTGTAAATGGGCGCACTTCATAATGTGAGCATTTATTGCAAATATAAGTAGTTAAAACATCTTGTGGTGGAATATTTTTCTCTTCAATTAATCGTGGAATATCCCACCCCTCAGACCAATTTGTATGTAAAAGTAATTTTGCCTTTGGTTCCTTCTGTTTAAATAGAAGAAATCCGTCCAATAAATTGGGAACACTTTTTCTTAATTGATTTCTAAAAACAAATCCCACTATGTATTCATTACTTAGACCGTTTTCTTGTCTTAATTTTTGGCGCTTTTCATCTGGTAGCCTGAAAAAATTCTTAGAATCTAAAGAGCCTCTTAAGGTTTTTACATGATTATATCCCTTCTCATGAAGCGCCCTCTCCGCAAAAGAAGACCAAACATAATAGTTTTTAATCTTTGGCGCATATTGGATGGCTTGAGGTAGCAAGGGCAAACTATCAAGAGTGGTCCAAATCATTGTGTTTACCTTATTCCACCAAGGCTTATTGTGAAAATTGTTAAATCCCCAGATATCCTCGATGCCTAAATAGACATCTGGCTTAAACTCTTTCACCGCCCTGTCCACTAACGAAAATCCATATCCTTCAGTTCTTTGCTGATCTGGATTTAAGCTCTGAAGATGATTTGCTGGAGGAAGTGAACCTCGACACTCCCACGGCAGTGTATTTGCTGCCTCATTTCCCCATTCAATTCCATTAGCTAATTCGATTAAATTATATTTTCCAGTATCAAATAGATACCGCATAATATTTTTTTTATTTTTACCGAAGCCAGTAAAAGCCCTGCAAAAATTAGAGTGTATTAAAACTGTTTTTTTCTTCATTGATCTCTAAAGCTTTTATTTTTAGCTAAGCGATGAATATAAAGCTCTTGAAGGGAAAAAATTAAAAATTCCTTTAAAATGCAAGCCTCTGACATTTCCACTCCTATGCCAAATTTATTGGCAGAATTTCTAGTAACTCCAAAGGAGAAGGCATCAGTGCCATCTTTTTTCTTATAAGGCTTAAAAGAAATGGATGTTTTATTGTCTTCGTAAGAATGAAATGCAGAGAACTCCGTATACTTCTCTATTGCATGAATAAACCCACCAATTTCTACCTCGTTCAGTTTGATAGATATGGACTTATCTGGATCTTTTGAGTTCTCTGAAAAGGAGCCAGTGCGAGTCTTATCGTTCCAAGAGTATTGCTTAATCGCCCTTACATAAACGCAAGGTTCTTGGTTTTTATTGTTAGCTCCAATATCGAAGCTAAAGGCGCATCCTGTATTCTTAGAATTAGGCTTATAATACTGAACAATCATACTGATTGTATCATTTAAACCCTTAAATTCAACCGCCGCCGCTCTTTTCTTTTAGGACTTGTTTGTGTTTTTTCATGAACGCCTCATGGCTAGGGCCAGCCATGTAGAGAATTTTGCCATCCTCTGTTTTGTGGGTGTGAAAACCCTCTAGGCCAAGTTTTTTGGCATCCTTTAGAGCTTTTTCTTTGGTATCAAAATAATGGGCATTGGGATCATCTTTTGCCTTCGCTCTTTCCCAAGCATCTTTTTGAGGCCGATCCTTCTCACCAACTTTGGCTGGTTTGTAGTTCTTCCCCATTCTTTCTTTTTTCTTGCGAATGTTCTCCCAAAGAGAGGCCATCGCGTCTGCACAGTATGAAGAGGCTGAAGCAATATCTTGATCCGCTTTTTTATAAGATTCTTTGACTTTGCCGCCACCCATCATTTTGAGAAACATGTTAACTCTAGCCATGGCCCAACCATGACGAGACATATTTGGACGATGAGATGTGCTGAAAGCTCCAGCGCCACGACGATACACCTTTTTAAGTTGACCAAGAGTTACTTTTTTAGAATGCTTAGAATTATGCTCTTTAACTTTTTCTTTTAAAGAATTAGTTGTTTTTTCGCTAAAGGTAATTTTACTACCTTTTTCTCCAGCGCTTCCCTTTGGATTTTTCTTGGAACCCTTCTTTCTTTCACTTGGTTCTGCGGGAGTTTGAGCGCCACTTTTGCGCCCACTGCGCTTAGCTGCCTCAGAAGTTTCTGAGGTAGAAGATAGTAATGCTAGTATTTCATCGTGATCAAAAATTGTTTCACCGTCCCACTCATACTCCTCAGGCATCAATGGATGAGAAGAATTAGATTCCAGAGAACCCTCCACTTTTTTACCAGCCCTCCACTGCTTACAAGACCAATAGCGAGCCTTCCACTTTGGACCTGGATTATCACAATTATGCCTAGCCCTAAAGCTTTTACGGCGAGCAGGATCATCCCGCTTAATTTCCATCTTAGGATCTCCAAAATTAACCTTTACGATATTGCCTTTCTCGTTTTTAACGTAAACTGAAAACTTTTTTGGACCCTTAGGAGTCCTAAAGGGCTTGTTTAGAGCCTTGTTTTCATTTGATAAGGAAGAAAAATAATAAAAAACATCATCACTGTTTGAACTAGTGACTACAATAGAGGCTTTGCTTTCTGCTTTAGAAAATTGCGAAGAGCAAACAGCCGCCCTCTGTTTATTATCTTTAAATTCCCCTTTTGTTGTGGGGTCACTCATACAGCGATCCATAAACTTAGAACGCTTCTCTCCATCGTTTGGTGTAGGTAGTGGCATACTTAAGCTTTTACACCAAAAATAGGCTCACAGATCGTTTTCATGATGAATTCTCTATTTTCCCTAAAAATGTCAATTTTGCAGAATTTTTCATAGCAATGAGCGAAAGTGTCTGCACTAAATAAGATTTTTTCATAGCGATATGAGTCATAAATATACACTTCAGTTATATAGCCCACTAACAATTCTGTTAATTTTTTCCTAATCTGAAGATTATAAAATGCATAAAACAAATGATCGTCTGTTTTTTGACCTCCTGCTTCACAAAATTTTCTATAAAGAGATATTTCATCACTTTTCGGAATCCCAGCCTCTAAAGTTAAGTCTATAAAATCTATAACAGGATGACCCATGCAAACATTATATAAGTCATCAAAATAAAAACTATCATTGCCAACAAAAATAGAATCTATAGATAGATTTGCGTGACATTTGTATTTGAGTTTATCTTCAACGTTGCCAAAACATCTCCATAAATCTTCGTGGAGGCGTTTTAACAAATCTTCACAACGAGCGTAATCTGTATGATCTTTCACGGCCTCAAGTGAATGCTCGGGTAGAAAGTTAGAAGGTATCAGGCGATCTGCAAAACGACTTAGAACCTTTTTATATGTTTGTTTAGTGGGTTTTGTATTAGGTATTTCCCAATAGCACTCAAGGAAGCTGTCTAGCCTTTCTATTAAATCTGAACGCCCATGGTCCCTGATGCTTTCGCCATAGATAACCTTGGTTAATATATATTCAATATCTTCCCCCAACTTGATTGAACCTTGAGAAACGAGTTGAGGGACACTAGGGCATTTGCACATATTCCTAAGAGCCGTCCCCTCCTTCTTCAGTAACTGATCAATATCGCTTAAGGATATTTTGAGTTTAAATAGACCTTGCGAAGTATTGAGTAAAAAACTGTCGCAATAATCTTTTACTCCTAGAAGTAAAATGTCATCTACTTTTAAGTTCGGTTTAATTTTTTCTAAAGCTTTGATAGCAAAAGCGCAGTCATCCTCTGAATTGCCTGACTGGGGAAAGGCGTAAGCTTTATTTTTAAACAGAGAAGTAATTTTCACTGTTTATAATAAAGAATTAACCCCCTTTTTCAAGGGGGTTAATTAGTTTTTCTCCTAACTTCGGAGATGTTTGGGGTTAATTTGGAGACAGATTATCTCCATTTGATAAGGCTCCAGTCCGACCTAGAAAACCTTACCAAAGTTTTGTTCGGCAAGGCGAACTCCACAAATGCTGGTTTTAGCCAGCTTACGGTTAACTCCTGCATTGCGGTCATAAACCTTGACATAGTTATCGGTCTCACCCATTAGCTGAGCGTTGACCGACTCTCCTTGGGATGTATACAACCCAAAGAACCTACCTCTGCTATTTCGGATCGCTTTCATGACCCGTGAATTAATGCGCTTCATATGAGTATATTATATGAAAGAAAGGCTTTTGTCAACTACTTTTAGAGAAATTTTATCGACTTTGCGATTTTCAACTATGAACTGTGAAAGAGGAACTTGAACAATAGTTTTTACAAGGTTTTTAATGTCTCTTGCGTGACTATTTTTTTCTTTAATTTGATTAAAAATAAATTTCTTAACGCTGTGAGTGCAATTTAATTTAATACCTCTTTCCTGTAATCTCTCTTCAATTTGGCTAAGTTCTTGTTTGATGATTTTTAACAAATGCTCGTCTCCCAATTCATTAAAAAATAAAACTTCATTTACGCGAGCCAATAACTCTGGACGCAAATATTTCTTTAGTGACTTTTTGTAAATATCAGACTCGTCTTCTTCTTCGGGTATAAAGCCCATGGCCCGTTTGGATTTTTCCTTATGCCCAATATTGGTAGTCATGATTACTACAGTCTTGGAAAAGTCAATAGTTCTATTTAGGTTATCCGTAGCATAACCTTCATCTAATATGTGAAGCAATACATCTAAAATCTTTGGATCGCATTTTTCTATTTCATCAAATAGAACCACGCAGTTAGGGTTGTTTCTGACAAACTCTGTTAAGAGACCTCCTTCTTCATAGCCAACATAACCCGCATTTGCGCCCATTAATTTTGCAATACCTGTCTTGTCTTGATATTCGCTCATATTAAGCTGAATGAAGGATTTCTCATTGCCGAAAAAATGTTTAGCTATTTTTTTAGCCGTGAATGTTTTTCCTACGCTTGTGGAGCCTATAAACAAAAAATTAGAAAGCGGTTTATTTGGGTCGTTAAGCCCAGCCTTTGCACAGCTTAAAGTATTATGAATTGTTTGTAGATTTTCTTCCTGACCGAAAACCTCTTGGCCCATATGTCTTAGGAAAGAAGAAAAAGAATGAGTGTTTTTGGAAATAGTTTTGGATGAAAGACCCGTTTTTTCTGCAAGAATAGAAAGAATATCTTTTTGACGAATCTTTTGTTTACGCCCTTTTTTTTGAGCGTGATTAGCCATTACCTTTAAATAATTTTTTAACAACTCTGTAAACTGTTCTTCATCTAGCTTCTCATCCTCCTGTGTAGCCATTAAGAACTCACAAAAACTAGTCCTAACCTCGCAAACTTTATCAGGAACGTTGGCATATTTAATTTTAGTTCTAGACCCAACCTGATCAATTAAATCAAAGGCTTTATCGGGAAATCGTTTGTTACTTAAAAATTTTTCACATAGATCCAGAATGATATCTATATCCTCCTCCTTATATTTTACATGATGAAAATCTTCATAAAAGGGCAGTGCATTCATGACGATTTTTTTAGTTTCGCGCTTGGAGGGTTCCTCTATCAAAATTTTATCAAACCGCCTCTTCATCGCAGCGTCTTTCTCAAAGAATTTTTTATATTCTTGTGAAGTAGTTGCCCCAATGCATTTAATGTCACCCCTAGCTAATGCTGGTTTAAGCATATTGGAAGCGTCCACTGCACCCTCTGAGTTTCCAGCACCAATAATAGTGTGTATTTCATCAAAAAATAAAATTATATTAGGCTCCCTCTCGGCTTCAGCGATCAGAGATTTAAATCTCTCTTCAAATTCCCCTCTATACTTTGTGCCAGCGATCATAGCGCTTATATCTACCGCGCAAATCTGCATCAAAGACATATGTGTGGGGGAATCTTGATTGACGATTTTTTGGACTAACCCCTCTACAACTGCGGTTTTACCAACCCCAGCCTCTCCGACCAAAATGGCATTACTTTTGTTTTTCTTTGAGAGGATTTCTACAAGCTCGTTAATTTCAGTGTCTCTCCCAGAGATTACAGATGATCTCTTGCTTATAAATTTTTGATTTAAATTAACACAATATTTTGTCAAATGCGGCAAAGAGCTTCCTGTTTTTTCCTCTCTGGGGGTTGATGTCTTCTTTGATTCTACATATAAAATGTTTTTTATTTGGTCTGTAGGAGGTATGCTTGTCTCTAAAACATGTGTTTCTATAATGTCTTTAGCGTAAAGAGTATCAAGCCCATTTTGACGAAGATGTTCAATGAATTTGCCTTCCATGTCAAAAATAACATACAAAATATGTTCTACTCCGATAAAATAACTATCAAAGTTGTCTGAGAACTCTTTTGCAAAGAATACAACTTCGTTAACATCGTCATGCCAACCTCCCTGACCCTTTTTAGCCTTAAACTCTTCGGGATTTTCTTTAACGTATTCTTTAAAAAGTTTTATAAATAACTTACCATCGACCTTAATTCCATAGTTTTTAAGCTTTAAGGCACAACTGTCTGATATGTTAACCAAACACCCATAGACTAAATGAGCGGTTGTTACTAAAGAGTGACCATTCGCTTCTGCAAATTTTTGAGCGTCTTTTAGACCCTTCTTTGCCTTGGGTGTTAAGTTGAAATCGGTTAGACCCATCATAATTAATTACACTATTTTACTTCAGATAGCTTCATGTAGATTTTATCCTTAAGAGGAAAGACCTTATCGACAAAAACAATATCATCTCCCTTAGACCCGTATATTATAACAACATCCCCTTTTTGGGGAAGTTTTTTCCCAGAATCTAAGTAATCAGTTAGGCGAGCGGCTCGCTGGCTATCTAAAAATAATCCATCAATAACACCCGCCTCATCTTGAAAATTCATTCGTGCATACTTATTGCCATTTCTACTGGTCCGACGAATGATGTCTGTCATAACTCCTACAAATTTAACATTAGCTCTCTCTGGTAAATCTTTTACAGCATCAGAGGAGTCAAACTCATCTTCATAACTAAACACTTCTCTTATGTTGTGAGAATAACTGTAGCCCAAGAGTTTTTCTTCGAAATACCAATTAGCATATTTCGTGTGCTCCTTGTTCATCTCGTAAATTTTCTTGTAGGGGCTAAACTTTTTCTTAAAAGTCTCAAACCTCTTTTCTGCGAAAATCTGTCGATTATCATCTCCCACCATCTCCTGCTTACGGACATCATGAATCGAGTTTATGATGTCATAATTATAGTTTGACCCAAGCTCAATCAGGTTTCTTTTCTCTCGATCAGTTAAGATATTAAAGGTTTGAGCTTCCAAAACTAATCTCGGCCTATTACTGGAAACAAAAGAGTCTAGTAAACCAGCTTGGATTAATGCTGAGAGGGTTCCTATATTAAGTCCAGCCTGTTTCGCAGAAATAAATACCTCGTATTTATTGTTAAATGACTCCTCCCTGAATTCTAATAGTGACTCTAATACTTTAGTGGAAACCCCTTTGATTGAATTCAGTCCATATCTAATATCTTTACCTTCAATCTTAAAATCTATGTCTGAACGATTTAAGTCGGGCGGCAATAATTTAATGTCAAAATGAGATAACTCTTGTGAAATCTTAGCTATCTCTTCGTGAGAATTAGGTTCATACTTTGCATATTTTAAAAGACTTAAAAAGAA
>CEON01007446.1_pt1 | contig 10978 bp, 12 predicted proteins | sample 530291 | NCBI WGS metagenome assembly CEON01 (sample SAMEA2619888, study PRJEB7988) | marine metagenome | biome: marine biome (ENVO:00000447); feature: surface water layer (ENVO:00002042); material: "saline water (ENVO:00002010), including plankton (ENVO:xxxxxxxx)" | depth 5 m
CAAAACTAGCTTGACCTTGAACATCTTCATCGGGATGTTCTACCAGAGCAGATGATGCCTCTGCTATTGGATCACACGCAACATTAGCGTCCCAAGATACTTTGTGCCCCAGAGCACGAATATCTGCAAGCGCATCTTCTTCGTTATCTTCTGGAACATCAAACGTAAGAACGCCGAAACTCCTAAATTTTTCTGCAAATACCAAATAATTTACTTGATCTAGGATAGAGTCCTTTGCAACTTCTAGATCAGAATTATTGGTTACCTTGACTACTACCCTCTTCATTCGGTAAGCACAAAAAAGTCCTCTTTTGTATTTATACAGAGGACTCTATCTTATTCTATATTTGGTATGTTGAGACTCTTAAGAGAAGAGACTGTTGCTTTTTCTAATGGTTTTGTAAAGACTAGATCGTGTTTTTGATCAAAGGTAAATCTAGTCTTTACGTGAGTATCGTCACCTTCTACTACTAGTGAATATTGTGGACCGTAGACAGTTTCTGTAAAACCAACTGCGATGATAGTTCTACCCTCATACTTATCACCAGATCTGTATGGAAGAGTTTCTAGTGTTCCATCAAATAGAATGGGATTTTGACTAGAATTAATATGTTCTAGTTTTCTAGCTTCACTCGACTTCGGCATCGGATTCTACTTCTGGTTTCTTAAGTGTCATATTCAGTGCTTCGATTGCACCCTCAAGACGAAGAACCTGATTCTTTCTGTTAGTCAGTGCTGCTTCAAGTTCAACGATGCTTGCTTTTTGCTCTTTCAACTGTTCGGTGAAATCTTTCACCATATCTTCTGTAGTCATAGTTAGGAATAATAACTCTAATTATTTATTGGCATTTTAGAACACCTTGGTTGCTCTTGGCATCTCCTACAGTGGTCTAAGTTGATGGGTGAACCATTTTTATATATGATTCCAGCATCAGCTAGGTATTCGCCATCCCAAATTATATCAGAATTTTTTCCATCTGACCACCCTCTCACCTGTTCCTCTGTGTACTGTCCACGATGTTTTCCTACATGCTCCCACCAATTCCATTTGATAGATGAAACCTCATCATGATTACCGAAAGCAATAAAATTATCACATTTCTTTGCATCAATCCAAGTTTCGTGAATAGCATTAACAGGACAGTTTTTTATGCAGTCATCACATCCAGAGCATAAATCTAACAATCCCCTATTCACTTCAATCTCATCAATATTTTCAAAAACTCCTTCCTCTAAGGCATACATACAGAACTTAGTTTGAAATCCAAACTTCCTGTTATACACTAAAGAATTTTTAGCAACGGTTCCCATACCAGACAGGACGACTGCCTTTTTAAAATTTAAGTACACTGGTACGTGTTGGTAACCAGCTTCTTTTAAGATTTGATATGACTCATTATATAATGAATAGTCATTGGCAGTTAAAGATTTTTTTGCCAAGACTAAAAATGATTTGATGTCTTTTCCATATGCAGAGATATAGGATGAGACTGGATTCTCTGTCATGTCAATTCCATATGGATGTGACACTGCTTTGATCGGAGAATTCATGCACTCTTCATAGTATTCTTCTGTTAGAATACCAATATCCCATTCCTCTGGATCGAAGAGTGATTTTAGTTTTTGGAAATCAACTTTCATACCAATTAAAATTAATAACAAATCTTCCTGGTTGGTCAGTGCAAGTTACACCAGTGTGTTCTTCAGCACCATCAAATTCTACAAATCTATTCTCTACAGATTCTACCTTAGTTCCATCAGAAAATAAAGTATAACCATCGCAGGTATTCACGTAGAATATTCCAGTTTTATGGTTCCATTCTGGTGGAAAGTCTGTATGAAATGATTGAACTATATTTTTCTCTGTTCTTGGTTGCAAATTTGCTTTTATTTTTATAATCTTTTGTGGTTTGATTATATCAATAAAAGGAAATGTTGCATGAAGAAATTCATCCCCTGGTGTAAAGACATGACTGAAATGAAAGTCATTAATCTCATCAGATCGGATATCTACAACAGAAAAATTCCAAGTAAATATGTCACTAAGTATTAGAGACTGAATTGCTTTAAAGTCTTCTGATGGTAAAAAATTATCAGTTACTTTCATTCTCTAGGTAAGCAATTACATTCTCTACGCTAGATTCTCCATACGGATCATCCATGGGATTATTTGTAAATCCTTCTTCAATCCAAGACTTTTCAATTTTTCTATCTGGTCCTACTAAACATGCATATCTCCAAGATCTCCATCCAAAATGGAGATGCCTATATGAGACAAGCATGTTCATTTGCTCAGTGAATTCACCATTCCCATCGCTGAGAAGTCTGATGTTCTTCAAATTCAATGCGCGACCCCAGGAACTCAGCACCCATCCATCATTAACAAGGACAGCACATATTTGATCTACGCCAAGTTCTCTTAGTTTCTCAGCGTTCTCTTCGTATCCTGGAATCTGATAGTTTGTACACGTTGGTGTGAAGGCACCTGGCAAACCAATTAGTATACTTCGCTTGCCTTCAAAAATTTCTTTAGTTGATTTTGGAATAAAATTTCCGTGATATGGATTGAAAAATACAAAATCAAATTGGGGAACATAATTAGGGTGTTTCATAAATTACTAAGCTCTATCGTAGTAGGTATAGTTTCTTCTTACGTAGTATGAGATTTCGATTGCATAATCCTCAGATCCCCAGCAGATAAACTGACAACGGTGAGCATCTCTACCTGATGAGTTTGAAGAATACGATATCCAATGTCTCGCTGCCCAACCGTACATTCTTGGGGTGCTTTCGTTATTGCTGTTATTGGAAAAACCTCTGTTTGAAGATCCACTAATGGTTAGTCTATTAGCTTCTCCCCAGTCGAAATTACCTCCATGGTTTCCAGAATCTAAGAACAGTCCAACATAGTTGTCTAAATTTGAACCAGGACTGCTCATACTGTCACCAAAAATAGATCTAAGAGTTACGTTTCTTGTGCTAAGAATATCATAAACTTGTCTTGATGGTCTACTAAGACAGTATGCACCTTGGTTCCATGGACTCATATTACCAGAATCAGTGCCACCATAGTCATAACTAATAACATTATTGCTACTATTATATAAATTATAACACTTCATAACATCCCAACCTGGGTCATTCTTTACAAGATCCCAGATGTGAGTTTTACCATTAATGTATTGACCACCTTCTTTTCTTGGGATCAGAGTGCTGTCAAAATAATTTGAGGAATTCCAAATAGTATATTGAGGAGAAGCTGTTGTTCCACCCCCTCTCTCACCATTGATAGTAATACTTCCGTTGGCTCTTGGTCCACCATAGTTCTGGTAGATCATCATCCAACCATGTCTTTGACCTGCAGGTCCACCTCCACCATTATTTTCAAAGTTGCACCAAACTTGATACGCTGTTGATGTACCTGGCAATTTGATCCACTTCAGTGCGTTTTGCATAGCAACTGTCTTATCTGGGCGATTATCCCAAATCCACTGAGCGTCTGGTGCTGCTTTTGCTGCAGTGGAACCATCTAGGTCACTGGCACCACCAATTGATACCCAATCATTACCATCGTACAACTCAAAGGAAGCGGTATCAGTATTGTAAACTGTTAATCCGCTTTGGGAAGATGGTCTGGTTGCAGTAGTTACTAGAGGAAACTTAAATCCTGTAGTGGCATTTACAACGCCAGCATTAAGGTCAGACATGTTTATAGATCAGTTTTGCCTAAAAGTTATTTATCAACCCCAAACACTCTTGGTTCCCTTTCTTTTTAAAAGAGCCCAGTTATAGGGTAAGAAGTATCCGTTTGATGCGCTGCAGTTCTCTGCTCTCCATCTATAATATCTGTATCCATCTGGATCTCCCGAGTAGTTCTGCATCGGATGCCACTTAGCCATGTTGTTAATGGTATTATCATATCTGTGAGTTCCAGAGTTGTAGTATAAGTGTCCTCCAGAATCAGCACTTCCATTGTGGTATCTCCATTCTGTAATCGTACTCCAACTAGATCCATCATTAGATCCATCAATGAAGTTATTATTGCCCCAGTGACTTCCATTAGCATAACCAATACCAAAAGTCCAATCAAATCTCACCTTTGTACCAAAGTCAACTTGAATAGAACAGTTGTTACCATTCAGTTGAATTCCTCTATTTGGCCAACCACTACTGGTAGTATGACTACTTGCAGAGAATACATTGGACACTGCTCCCCAACCAGAAGAGTATGATCCACTAAAAGCAGTTGGGAATGTCTGAGCATTACCAAGTGGACCGTTTGGAGTTAAGTAATTGACATAATCATCAGCAGTGCCGTATAGATCATTGTCAGTGTCAATGTAAATGAGTAAAGTATCTCCAGTGTTTCCTCCGCCAGATCCAGAGAAATACGTATATGCATAGTTTAACCAACCACCATAGTTACTTGGGGAGTCAATCTGACCCCAAACCATACCTGTACTCCAAACAGTCCCAGGATATCCTAGGGTTGAAATATCATAACTTTCACCACCACCATTATTATGCTGGAAGTTCATTTGTTGGTTTACTCTTACACATGAACCCAATGCAGGGTAAACGTTATAAGTGCTATTGGTATTAGAATAATTTGACCATTGGGAATATGGATTGCATAAAGTATTCAACCATCTTTCTGTTTCTGGACCTCTTCGGAATACCCATTGACTTTGGGGTCGATTCTTACTAGTAAAGATGGCTTTGTTCCAGTTCTCAGGCCAATCCGCAACTGGAACAAACGTAATTGCATTTGTTGTAGTAGTGTTAATACTACTAAGAGTTCTTTGTATAGGACTTTGTACTCCGTTTGGAGCTCCACTTGTTTGAGTTCCTGCACCAGTCCAAATCAAATATCTGTGTTGTTGAGTATCGTTGACACTGCCGTCAGTATTTTTCCACTCAGTTCCATCATAATATTCCATCAATGCAGTGTCACTATTAAAGCGCATTGCTCCTGATTTAGGAGAAGATGGTCTAGTTCCAGTTCCACCAGTGGGTAAGACTAAAGAATGAGTAGAGTTAGATAAATCTAAACTTGCTCCTTCAGTTCCAATATAACCAGTGGAAGCTAAGTTGCTAATAGTATCAACTTTGAGTGTTCCTGCCATTCTTAGAGTCCGTATCTGAATTTGGTAGCGTTAAAGTTTCTCTTCACCTCTTCTGCGGTGAGAACATTTGAATAAAGTCTTATCACAGCTGCTTTACCGTTGAAAGCGTATGAAGTAGCATTACCTCCAAAGTTTCCTTGGAAGGAAGAACTAAAAGTGACTGTGCTGTTTTCGGAAACTAAGTTTCCATTTCTATATAGACGAGCAGTCATAGTCTTCTCGTCAAAAGTTCCGACAATATGATGCCAGTTACCATCAGTTAAATTGAGTGAAGTGTCACTAGCTTTTATAAACGGTCTATCTCCACTAGTATCTACAAATCTGTAAAAGAAAAACCCTGATGATGCAGGAAAATATGCAAATCCAGAATCGGGATCTGAACTGCAAGTGGGAGCAGTTCCAAAAATTTCTAGATTTTTATTAGTTCCTACCTGCTTGATAATCATCTCCATAGTAACACTCATGCAGTTCATGCCAGCGTTCCATTGGGAATCCCCATTCTGATCGTATGTACTATCTCCTCCATAGGTGCCAGATATACCACCAGTCGAATAAGTAGGTAAATCAATATAATCATTGGAACCATTAAAGTTCCAGTGACCATAGTTTTCTGGCATCCACTCTACACCATTAATGGCACGAACCCCACCTTGAACATAATTGCATTCTTCACTCTTTAGTTCATCTTGGAGTGGGTTGAATAATCTAACGTTGGACAGGTAAATATTACCACCAATGTTTCTTCTAAAGAAGAATTTACTATTTCCAGTTGTGGTATAAGTAATAGTTCTTCTAATTTTCTGTACTTCTGTTCCTACAGTAAAAGTTTCGTTAAATGCATTGTTATTAATTCCATCATTATCAAGAACTACCTGTGTACCATCTGTAGTCGCCCAAACATCAAACTCTAGCAAATACGTTTGAGCTTGATTGATGTTTGTTTCAAAATATCCAATCCAACTGTTATAATTGTTATAGATATTAACTCCGTAATTATCTAATCGCGAAGAGTATGATGCTCCAGAACTATAAAAAGTCCATCCTGGAAGTTTAAACAAATTTTGTTTTGTGAAGGATTCTGGACTTGCTGCATCAAGATTAAGTCTCAACCCCTCAGTCACATAATCTCTACTTCCATCAACACCTCTCCATGACCAACCATTAAAGTATTGAAGTTTGTTATAGTCGGTATTGAAATACAAAGCTCCACGCTTCAACCCTGTAGCTTCCGTGGTTGGTCTTTGGTCTGTAGTTCCCCTAGGTAGACGCATATCCCCTTGGTTAGAAGAGAGATCTAAATGCTCTGCCCCACCAAAGACGATAAGACTGTTATCACTATCTAATGTATCTACCTTAATTTTAGACATAGGTCTATAAAGTTACGTTTGACAAGGTTTCTTCGTGTCCCATTTCACCTCTGAAAAAGATGTTAAACGCTACGGAATACCTGACTTCATCAGAGGTATTTATAGGTACATCGTGGTCCAAATCACTAGGGAACAGAACAACATCACCTTGCTGTGGTTTATATTCCATGCTCACCGAGCTATAAACATTCTTATATCGAATCTTTGGTAGGATTGTTGGTCTGTGTGGGGAGTAAAATCTAATCTCTGTGTATTCAATATTTTGTGGATAATATACGCCTGACAAAATACTGTTAGGGTGATAATGCCTATGCACACTACCTCCCTTTGGGGTTGCGGTTCCCCACATTAATGATATTTCTGGATTTGCACCTTCATAAGAAAATACATCCTCACATACATGATTGACAAATTTTAAGATCTCATCACTCAACTCTTTATATTTTGGATCTTTATATAAGTATGGTTGAGTCTTATTGAATGGATCTTCATCATGCCAGTTACCTTCCCTTTTAAATTCTTTGGCAATTCTTTTGGTTATCTTTTCATGGTCTAGATCTAGTTTTCCAACTGTAGTTGTTCTTGGGAACAACGGCATCACATTAAGAATTTGCATATTATAAAAGGAAGTCAGGGAAATGATACATGATATCTGCAGGGTCTTCAAATTCAGGAAAGACGTAATCTGAGATATTTCTTAATCTATTTTTCTTTTCTCTAATTTCTTGCTGCCACTCAACATTTCCTTCTTCAAGAGCTTTGAAGAATTCAACGTCAAGTTCTTTTAGTTTGTCAATTCGACGACGCTTATACTCTTCAATCTGTTGGGACTGAAACTTGTCGATATTATGTTGATCACGTTCCATTATTTTAAATTGAATGAAAAAATAATTCTATCAGAATCAGAACTATTTGTTGGTGAGTAGTGTTGAATTATGCTTGGGAAGAAAATGATATCTCCTTCTTCTACTTCTGGTTGGTAATACTGAGTGTTACCAAAAAGAAAATCGTTGAATGGTGAGATGAATGTTGTTGGTAAGTGGACATCCTTATCAAATTTTACATAACATATAGAACTAAATCCAACAGCACCGTGGTTGTGTATGCCATGAAGCATGTTCTCTTCTTGCTTTTGAAACCAAGCTGAGGATACTCCAATTTGATCGCTTGGTTTACTGTAGTGCTCTGAGACTTCTCCCAGAAACCTTACAATATAAGGGTCCATGCAATTCAGAGACTTGATGGTGTACTCTGGAATTCTTGGTTCTTTAACGCACTTAAAAAAATCTGTATGTAACTGCCCACCAGTAGTTCGTGTGTTATTTACTGTTTCTGATAGGGAGTTTTTAAATTGCTCTAATAGTGTTGCTTTCACTTCAGTCCAATTTTCAATCTTGTATTTGAAAATTGGAATATCAAACATAGAAATCATTACCTAGTCCAAATAGATGTTTGTCCCGTTTGGTTTACCGAACCTTGAGGTCTGTACCAACCTCTATAATTATATGTCCTATGACCATTATACACGTCTGGTCCAGCATACCAACCATCACCAGTGTTTCTTGGTTCAGATCCAGTGTGTACTGATGGGAAGAATGGTCCACCGTTACCGTTCCATCCTCTCACACCTGATCCATCAACGCAACCATATCCAGTTGGATAGGAATCTGACCAAGTTGCACCAATAGATCTGGTGAAAGTATATCTACTCCAAGTTCCAGTATCTCCCTTCAATCCAGTCACAGTTACGGTAGATGTTGCATATCCAGAAGCATTGTATTGATTGTGGTTTGCAGCATCAAACTGAGTCGGAGATGGAATATTAAACCTATAGATGTAAGAATAACTATCACATCCACCAGTAGAAGGATTGCTTCCTGCAGCCATGATCCACTGAGTTGATGCTTTAGTCAATTGAACTGCAGTTTTCTGTTCTCCCATTGGAGGAACAAGACCATTAGTGCTAGCTCTTGATGTTGGATTATAGTTATAAGATTCGTCGTTGCAGTTTAAATTTGGAAGTGCATAGTTATTACCACTAGTTCCAGTGGTGCTTACATATCCATATGCAAGCATCATCCAACCACCACCGTCATAAGACATGTCACAGTAAACTCTTACTGGAACCTGCATGGTGTCGTTTTTGATCCAGTAGAACCCTGTAGATGCACTTGGATTCTGCTGTAAAATTGCTGCAGCACTTACAGCGGGACTAAGTTCACTGGAACCATCTCCACTTTGAGTGATACCAGCATTAGACCAAGCGGAACCATTCCAAACCTTAATGGATTTGGTAGTGGAATCATATACCAACTCTCCCTCTGTACCTGATCCAGGAAGATTTCCAGTTGTATATACTGGCAACCTAAGGTCACCATCAATCTCAAGTGTGTGACCAGAGGGAACCCTTACAGTATTGCTATATGTAGAGATCCCCTCAATATCATGAACTTTAATTGTACTCATAACTTATACGATGCTCCAGGTACCGCCGCTACTAATTGTGATCGTAGTACCATTATTTATAGTGATAGGTCCAGCGGACATGCAGTTGTCCGAAGCAGCAACCGTAATGTTCTCAGCAACCGTCTGGCGGTTACGCTTAAAGACGCCGTAGGTATCAATCCACTGCTTATCTCCAGATGCTCTGAGAACAACGTCTTTTTGACCAGATACGAGACCAGATACGCTAGATGCTACGTTGAGACCACTTCTCCCTTGAACTTGGAGAGCGTAGACTGTTTGAGTGTAGTCGCTATTTTGAGCACCACCAAACGCCCATGCACCTTCAGCAGTAACGGATCCTAAACACTGGTTATTGTCGGATCTCCAAATAAAGTCATCACCAGTTCTGAAGTATGTGTGGGAATTTGCAGCAAAGTAGAATCTTGGTTGACCGCCAGCGTCATTCAACCATACGTTATTGGTAGTACCGAGATATGGAAGATTCAGTGCAGTGTAACCTTGGAGTCTAGCAGCGTTCAGGTTTGGACATTCTGTTGTAGAGTTGACGGAAACTGGAGCAGTACCAGTTGCAACAGTAGAAACAAGTTGACTTGTTGAGCGAATAGATCCCTTTACATCCAGTTTGTAGCTAGGAACTCCACTACCAAAGTTACCAACTCCGACGTTACCACTACGGGCAATTCTCATAGACTCAAAGAAGTCACCAGGACCATCAGTTCCTTGAGTGTAGAAGCTGAGACCAACATAATCACCGTCAGTGCTTTCTGCGACTGGGCTGATCATCGCCCTTCTACGAGATCCATTCATCCATGCAATAGAAGCATAGGTTTCACCGACGGTGAATCCTGAAGTTATATCAATCAACATCGCCTCAGTGCCAGTCTGAGTCATCGATGCACTACCATCACCATCATTGGTGACACCACCAGAGGTTACATGGAGGTACGTTAATGGATTGTCTCTTCCAACACCAAGTCTAGCACTACGGAAGTAAACTCCGTTGTAAGCTAAGTAAGTACCGTTCCAATTCAGGCTGTTAGTATCATTACCGAAACGAAGACCACCGTTAGTTGAAGTTCCTTTACCAGCGATTAGTGCAACGTTACCAGTAGCCTTAGAAATAGTAATACCAGTAGAATCACCAATACTCAGAGTAGAAGAGTTGTTGGTGAATACTCCGTTGGTGCTAGTTAATTGCTGAACAACTAATTCGCCAGAACCTCCTCTCTTTGCAATTGTGTTACCAGTTGCAGTAGTAGCAGGTTCAGCACCCTGTAAATAGCGAGCATCCAACTGAGAAGATGCACCGTCGTTACCAGCGTGCCATACGGTATTACCATTAATGGTTACATCACCAGCATTGATTCTGAGTGTACCTTGACCGTTAGTGGCAGTACCACCAGAAACTCTCAACTGAACATCATAGTCTCCTGCCGAACCACTGGAGCGGAAGTCTAAGGTTGGAACGCTAGATACACTAGACTTACCAAGTTCAATACCAGCACCGCCAGCATTATCGTTGACTGCAAAGATTTGAGCAGATGAGGTTGTTAAATGGCGAGCTTGTCCAACTGTCCATTTAGTACCTGGGTTTGGACCGACGACGTAAATGTCTTTGGAAGTTGCATTTCCAGTGAAGGTAATAGTACCTCTAACAAGGGTGTAGATTGCACCAGTATTATCTGTACCTTCATCAATATTACCTGCACCTGTAAAGGTAGTGAAACTACCAATATTGTTGGTTGCTCCAGCATCGGAATATAATGTATAAGTTGTACCAGAAGTAATATTACCACCAGAGTTAACAGTTACGTGATAACCTGGAATATACAGTTCATATGAATCGCCATCAGCAGCGACGTAGAAGTTCTCAAAGACATACTTATCAGTACCAAGAACTTCTGGGAGAGCGTCGTGTGTTAGTTCACTTGTATAAGAATCCTTAGTAAGTGGAATATTAACTAAGTTTCTTGCGGTCTGATACCAGAGTCCTTGCTGACCGTCAAGGACATCAGCATC
>CEON01014439.1_pt1 | contig 10947 bp, 4 predicted proteins | sample 530291 | NCBI WGS metagenome assembly CEON01 (sample SAMEA2619888, study PRJEB7988) | marine metagenome | biome: marine biome (ENVO:00000447); feature: surface water layer (ENVO:00002042); material: "saline water (ENVO:00002010), including plankton (ENVO:xxxxxxxx)" | depth 5 m
CCGTCAGAAAATGTTCTTTCTAGAGAACTAACAGGAGTTGTTCTTGTTATTCTTACCGTGTCTGCAGCAGCCAATGGAAGAGACACGCCACTATTAATAGTCACAGTAAATGAACCCGGACTTCCTGTGACAGTAATGTTACTGCTTGTTAAAACAGTTTTTACCCCCGCTGCTGTTGTGTGTGTAACGCCAATATGAGAAGCATCAATATAGTCTAATGTTAAACCACTGAATTCTCCATCTTGTTGGTCTGACGAGAGGTCTCCAGAGACCCCAAAATCAATATAACTATCTGCCATGTTTAATTATCCTTTTCTGGTAGTCCTAGTTTATCTATGAATTGTGAGTTGATTAACTGGTCAACTCCGGGTATTTTAGTCGCCCAAATAAGAGACTGAACGTTTCTTAAATCAGATTCTGATAGTTCATCTTCTCTAAATAGTTCGCCTGTTATTTCACGAGCAGCAGGCCACATCTTTCCGTATAGTACGCTGTATGGTACTGAGCCACGAATAGGGTCGATTCCTAAACCTGTTGTACGCATTGATGGGTCAAACACAGGACCTTTTCCTAATATAAATGAACCACTATCAATAAGCATAGGGAAAATGTTTGAGTAAGAACCTTTAACAACGCCTGCTTTAATTAAGTTTTCATCTTTAAACTTTTCTGATAAGTATAGTTGGCGGTCTCTTTCGCTCATTCCTAAACTTCTGTAATAAGTCTGCAGTTGATAAGCAAGGATACCTAGTCCCGCAGAACCTACAACGTTTGCAGCTTCTCTCATATCGCCACGAGCGATACCTGCAGCCATCTGCTTAGACTTAGAAGCAAGCATAAAGACTCGGTATTGAGAGATAAGTTTACCCACTTGAGTGTTTACCCAATATGGGGACTCACCAAATGATTGACGTTGAACCATACTGTCCGTATGTCTTTTCAACGCTAATGCAAATTCATCGAACGCTGCAACATCAGCCATCTTAGAAACATCAATATTCTTTACAGTATATCGTCCAAACATTCCAGGATGTGTGGATACAATAGAAGGGTCTCTAAGAGCCGCAGAAATTCTATCGAACGCTTCGCCCGTTACCCCGATTTGTTCAAATCTAACTTTAGCGTTGCTCCAGAATCCATCGTTTAATACGGCTTTCCCGGCTTTCATTGTGTACGCTTCATTAACAAAGTGCTGGAAAGAAGAACGAACAGCCCAACGACGCAGGAAGGTATCCATTGGCATAATACCTAAAGGATTAAGAACTGCTGTTTGTCGTCCATAGTCCATGTATTTATTCATGCCTAGTTTGACATACTCGTCATCAAAAGCCATATCATCTAGACGACGCATAAAGTGTTCGCCTCTTCTGTAGTCTCCACCGACACCTGTAAAGGTTTCAAGTACAGACGCTAAGTCATCCCTGAGAGAAGCCATGCCAAGTCCTTGGCGTCCTGTAGCCAAGTCACGGATACCCATAGTAAATATGGTTCCTATTTCTCTTAGTGAAGGAAGCTGTTGAAGGGAAGCCCTGAAGCCTGAACGCATCATAATAGAAGCAATCTCAGGAAGCTGTGCAAAACCTAGAGTCATTCCAATAGTGGCTTGAGCAAACGAGTTGGAAGCCATAGACCACTTCATGAACTGAGGGTTGCTATAGATTGGGAGACCTGTAAGCCCTTTATAAGCGTGGCTTGCTATGTCTTGAATAAACTGAGAGTCTTCTCCTGCGTCTCCTGCAGCCATTCTTAATCTGCTGAGTACATCAGCCATTGTTAAGTCGGCTTCTCCAAACAATGCTTGGAAACCTTTGCGAGTTTCAACGCCTCCGATGACTCTTTGAGCGTACCGAGTTACGTTACCTCTTAGGTCGTTATTAAAGAACTCATCAATGTGAACGTTTTGTCCTCCAAGTGTTCCTTCAAAGGTTTCATCAAGTTCAATTCTACGACGTCCATAAGAAATGTGAGGTTGATTCTCAACATGAGGAGCAATAGCACGAATAAAGTCGTCTACTTCGTCCTCAGCTATTCCTTCTTTAATAAGACGCTGACGCATACCATCAATCATAATTTGACTGCCACGCCAATCTCTAGCACCTTCAGGGTCTTTAGCATACTCCATAATACGACGAGCAACCGACTGTGCTTTAGTGTGCGTTAACTTAGCCGCACGAGTACTCTTGTGACTCATGATTGCTTGAGTAAAGAACTCTAATACTTCATCTTCACCAAACTGTTGGATTGCTTTAGCGAACGCTGTTGAACTATAAGAACGGTGGAAATACTTAGCTGACTCTGGAATAGCTTCAGTAAACACTCCGCCTTCTTTGCCGTACTTTAAGATTTCAGAATTAAACTTACGGACAGCTCTTACTGCTTCTCCTAAAGGACCGTCAAAGTCTTGCCCACTACGGACACCTCTAATAATATCAATATCTTCTAATCGTGTCCCTGCTTTTCTTGCATTTGCTTTTGCTAAATCAAGTCCTTGCCACAATCTAGAAGTCATTCTGTGTGTGTTAATAGATGTAGCAGTTGTTACGTTCTGACCTCCACCTCTAGGGTTTTCTAAGAATAAGTCAGCAAATCTTCGTATAGTTTGACTTTCACTTCTAAGTAACCGAATTGACACAGGGGCAAAGAAGCTAAAGATAGGTCGAAGAAATGGAACGTCACCAGGAAATACTTCGATTGCTCTGGCTATCGTTTCTCTAATACCTTGACCATGCTTAAATACTTTGTATTGTTCTGCGTCTCTTGCAGCAAGGTCTTCTTCTCTAAGTCGGACCATGTCTGCAGGACCTTCGCCCCGTACTTCACCATTGACAACAATGGGAGCATCAGGAATATCAGATACTGGGTGGATTCCAGGGTCTCCTGGTGCTTTAGGAATTGATGCTTCTACAAGGTCTTCATCTACTGTAAAGTCGTAGGGGTCTCTTGATTGGAAAATGCCCATTTCAGGTTCTATTGGTTCTCCGCCTTTAGTTTTTGCGGAGAGTCCCATAGCCCTTATGTCGGGTCTTAAGTCGCCTAAAGGACCGTAAGGAACGTCAATAACCATAGACTTAGAACTGGTCTCGTCAATATTAGAGTCATCAATGTTAAAGTATCTTTTTGCAATTCTTTTGTATGCTTTAGCACGACTTGCGGTTGAAGCCGAAAACCTAACTCTAGTTATTCCTTGTGATTTAGCTACCTCAAAAGCATCATTAATAATAGTTCTTAAAGCCTGTAAAGATTCTCTGTTAAAACTACCCCTTCCTTGCATCAGTATCACGTCTATAATTTTGCCTCTTGAGTTTAGTTCGTATCCAGAAAAATCTACTTTCATTCTGCCATTCTCGTCATCTATAGCGTAATTAATTGACCAAGCTTTAGACCTATCAGAATTATAAAATACTGAGACAGCTGCGTCCTCGTCCTTTAAAAACGACTCTTTTCCTACTTTAAATCGCTCAACCTCCAGTCCGTATGTTTTTGTTCTCCACACGCCTTTACCAGTAATAAAGGATTTAGAATCTTCTTCTACCTGTTTTACAAACTGTTTTGCTAATTCATCAACGTCATCAACTCCACCGTCCTTAAACCACTGTTTTAATTTAGCAGCCTTTTCCGCATTCTTTCCTTTAGCAATAGTCCATAGAGCAGCCTCAACGTTGCTTTTGAATCTAACTTTAATCTTTTTAAATGAAGCGGTTTTAGATAGACGGACTCCTTCAGGAAGTTTAGGAATAACACCAGTAGTAATTTTTCCAGTTTTAGCTGCTTCTTGAGCTTGTCTATGAATAGCACGACGTAGCTCTATACCGCCTTTTCTAATTACAGTTTCAGAGACTCCAAGGTTTCTAGCATAGTCTGCTTTTTCAGTCTTGTTTAGTCCTTCGAGGTCTCTAGCAACCTGCCGACCAATGTTGACAGTATCGGCTCCTTCAAATTCTCTTTGAGCTGCTACAATTTCTCGACGAAGGTCTACGCTTTTCTTAGGACTTTGTCCGCCGGCTGCATTGCGTCTACTCGTCTTAATTCCTAACTCTTTTGCTTTAGCAATTAACTGCGGTCTATTCATAGCTTCTGCTTCGTCTACAAATGCTTGATAGGGACGAACAGAAACTCTCTGTTTAATTGTTTCTTCGACGGCTTCAGCTACATCAGGTTTGCCTGCTGCTCTTGCAGCGTCTGCTGCTTCTTTGGCGGCTGCGGTTCGGCTAATTCCTTGTAACTCGTTTAAGAATAACCCTGGCTTCCATGCACCTATTCCTGCAGATAAAGTGCCAGAAGCTCCTATTGCTATTAATAAATCCGCAGGTCTTAATGTGTTGTCTTGTTCATATCTTGCAAATTCTAAAGGAACGTCTACTGCTGCTGCTATTGCTGCTGCTTTAGTTGCTCCTCTTATTCGTTGACCTGTTGTTATAAGTTTTCCTGCTGCTTGGCTCATTCTTGCACCTGCACCAAAAAGACCTCCACCTAATATAGTCAACATTACGGCCTCGGAAGCTGTTGCAGCCATTTCTAATCCAAGACCAGTTAAAGTCCCTGACATTCCTCCCGAATAAAGTTCTTGACGCATTTTTACTCTTTTTCGGGCTTCGTAGACTTCTTCTAAGAAACTAGGAAAAGAGGAAGAAGATGCTAAAATTCTATTTTGAATATGCTCTGGTAAATCTCCCGCAAAATCTTCTAGGTCTTTCTCAGAGACTGAAAACCCCGACACGCCGGTAGGACTAAAGAAACTTTCTTCTTTAGTAAGAAAGGGGACGGTTACAGTTCCCGTAGAAAACGCAAGACCTACTTTGTCGACAAAACCTACGTTTTTACGAGGAGTAAGTAAACGAAGTTCCGAAAGTTGTCTGTTAGTTCTTCTTTCTGGCGTGTTGGGTTCCCACCAAGCCCCGAAAGGCATAAGAGATTTATCATTTGAATTAGTCATATGTTGGTCCCGCAATATCTGGGTCTCTTTCTCTCATAATGTCAATACGTTTTTCTTCCCAACTTCTAGAACCGCTTCCCGGCCCTGTATACTGCATAAACTCATCTTTTGTCATGTAATGAGGTCTCTCGCTTCTGCTCATCCTCTCTGGAGTCGGCATAAACTGAAGCCATTGTGATATATTGACATAATCATCTTTATCAGCACCTACAGGAAGACCAACATTAACGCCCTTCTTTCCTTCTATTCCTATGTTAACTAACTCATGCAGAGTGTAAGGTCTTTGGAAATTATTAGGGTTTCCTGTATCAAATACCATCCCATCTGTTGTTTCTACTTCAATAAAATAGTGCTGACCGTTAGAACCTCTAACGTGCGAAAAAGTAATGTCTTTAATGTTTTGGGGGTTTTCAATTAGCCAATCTTTAGGAGGAGCCTTTTTAAATCTTTCTCTAGCTAAATCAAGAGCATCATTTAATCCGGCTTTTCTTGTTGGTTTGCCCATTTCTTTTGACTGTTTAATTACCTCTTTTAAAATCCTTAGTTTTTGTTGGCTTCTATCTTCGTCTTGTACTGTTTCATACCACCAGTTATCAACTATTTCTAAAACTTGAGTAGCAGTTGCGGCTCCTCCTTTAACAAGGTCTGCTGCAGTAAACTGGTCAACTACGTCAAAAGAATCTAATAACTCCCAAAAATCATTATTTAACGAAACGTTAAACTGTAAATCTTCAGGTAGCTCATTATATATTTCCATAGGTATTTCTGATTTTGGAACGTGCTGACCTCCAACGTCTATTGTATTGTCGATGTAATCGTCCATAGCATATGTTATAGCTTTTTCTATATCATTAACAGCACCTATAGCATAGAGTGTCGAAGCAATGTCTTCTATTTCTTGAGAAGCTCTTAAAGGGTCCGCTAATTTAATACCCTTTGAAAACAAGCCACCAGTCATTTTATTTTGAAGTGCAGGCAATCCCTTATCTTCCCATACTTTGTTAAACTCTTCTAAAGATATAGGTCTAGTATCAGAAAGTCCAACCATTCTTTGATATACTTTTTCAGGAGTACCTCCTCCATATGCCGCTAAAGCGGGGTGAGTCATTAACATTTCTGCGGTTTTCCAAAACCTTCTAGATTCGTGAGATTGAAATGTTTCGTTGAAAAGCCAGTGACTTCCTGTTTCTTTTATAGCAACAGCAGCTGCTAATCCTTTTCTAAAAGCGGCCATGCCTGCAGATTCATTATCTTTGTAAAAGTCAGTCCCTAAGTTAGCTCTTAATTGACCCACTAATTTATAAGTATTGTCCGCTTCTGATTGAAGAACACTAGACGGCATGTTTGTTTCTATAGAAGTCTTAACATCAATTACGGCTTCTATCATCCCCTCATCATATCCCTTTTTTCTAAGCTCATCTGCGGGACTACTATCAGCTCCGTCTGGAATAGTGTACATATATTTTGCATGTTCCGCTTTACTTTTATCCCAGTAAATATTTCGTGCATTAGAAACAACTTCTCTCATGTTGACTGTTTCTGACACGATAGTCCCGTCTTCAAGAATAGTTTGATATACTAATTTATCGCCTTCTCTAGAAACTGTGGTGTTAGGGTCAATAAACTGTTCCCTTTGTCCATCAAGTTGAGCCATAATACTTTGAAACGCAGCTTCGTCTGTTACTGTTCCTTTTTGTGTAGAAAAGAAATCTACAAGTGAATCTGTAGTTTGATTTTTAATATTGGTTTGAACAAACGATTTAAAGTTTCTTGTTTGGATTTTATTAGTATTTATAGCTTGTTTTGCAGCTATTCTATCTTTGACTAAGTCATATTGATTCTTAATAGAAGGCGTTTCAAACAGTGAAGTTCGGTTATTAGGCGGTCCAACCTGAGTATTTTTGAGAATATCAATAGCCATCTTACTGGTTAAAGGATTATCAGCATTCATCGCTAAATTAAGCAGATGTTCTCCCACGACTTCTTTAGACCTTGCAGCACCCAAAATACTTCCGAATTCTTCATCAAGAAGCTCAGTAACTTTCTTAGCCCCTCCGGTAACATTTAAATCGTAAATTTCTTCATCTGTCATAGGAGTAAATATAGGAGTACCTGAAGCATTGTAAGAAACTTTAGGTTCGGACTGCATCAGACTACTTGCATCCAATACATTTCCTATATCAAACTTCAATGATTCTTCCGCATCGGACATCGCCTTGGCCCCTAGCCACTCTCGATGTTCCGCTTCAAACTTAGAACGATAAGGAGACAACGCCTTAATATATTCTCTCTCGAACACGTCAGGTCGAGAAGTTTTAGGCATAGCCATTCCCATAGCACCTTGGTCCCATAAACTCATCATAGAATTTATATCTACTGCTTCTGGACTATTTCGTAATTCTTCTTTTTTAGCCTCCATCATTACTGCGTAATCACGAGCAGTAAGTTTACCTAATCCCTTACAAATCCCTCGTTGAGCTGCAGGATGTTCTAGAGCTTCTAAAGTCCCTTCACTTACAGCGGAAGTAAATGATTCTCCCATGCTGTCCATTTGACGTTTAAGTATTGCTTGTTCTTCTCCGAAATCTTGTATGATTCCTTCTCCTCTAGACGTAGCAGAACCCCACTGTCTAAGGGAAGTTGAAAGATTTCCTAGAGACTCACTTAGAGCCAAAAGGTCTTTGGCTTTCTGGTTATCAGGCTGAACAGGAGGAGCCTCTCCAGGAGGAGGTGCAGGCATTCCCGCAACTCCGGGGTCTACAAAAGTATCAGCCGCAGAGATGCCTGTTTGAATCTGTGGTTCTGGGATGTCCAAATTTCCTTGTGGTCTTTTACTTTTTGCCATTTAATATGCCTTTAATATATTTAATTGATTATTCATAATTTAACCAGGGTACGGACCCATTCCCCCTTGTGTTGGAGGTGACGGAACGCCTGAATGTCCAGTCCAACCTCCCCATCTTTGAGCATAAGCACCTGCATCCATAGTTCCTGCTTGAACAGCGTTTGCATCAAGATTGTTTTGCCACGCTGCAGCATTGATGATACTGCTTCCTCCTTGGATTATATAAGGCATCATTGATGGCGACTGTACGTGTTGAGTAGGAGCCACAGGGTCAATAGGAGCCATAGGTGCCGGCATTGCTTGGTTAATTCTATTTTGAGCTTGTGCTTGTATACCTAGTAAGTTTCTTTCGGACTGTCTAATTGCAGTCTCTAGGTTCTTATAAGAAATATATGAATGTCTAGCTTCTTGCAATTCATACTGCTGTTGTGCTAGTTGTACTGAAGTTCCTTGAGTTCCTGTTTCTGAAGCAGAAGCCAAAACGAATGACCTGCCTTTCTGTGCGGCTCTAGAGGCGGACGCAATGCTTCTAAGTGTTTTGTCTCTTACCAGACCTATTTGTTCTAAGACTGTTGCGTATTGTCCTCTAGCACTTGCTTGAGCGGAAGCCGCTGTTTTGTAATAATTTTCTTCTTGCCAGTCAGCTAAATCTTGTTGATACTGTACTGCCCTGTTATAACGGTCGTTATTATACAACGCCATTTGGTAATTATACTCGCCCTGAGACCGAGCTTGTCGTCCGGCAGCACTAGCTTGACTGGCAGCACCTACAACTCCCATCGTTGCTTGTACTGCCGCCGTAGGTGTACACATATTATTATTCCTTTACTTTAGCAAATTCGTAGAACGTGTTGTTCTCTGGACCAAAGGTTACTTCTCTTATGAAGGAAAAACCTAGCCATTTAAGCCACTCGACGTGGACTTTATTTCTCTTATCGACCATGTTACATGCCATTCTATACTCTCCAATTAAACCAGAAAGAACTCTCTTACTATACCTAAGAAAACTTACTGGGCATGTATCAGTAATGTCGTCTGTTCCTACAAGCCATATAGAACCTATAAATTCTTCTACGGGAGCAATCCCAAACATGGCTATAGGTTTTTGATACCAATACGCTGTATAGCAGTCTTGGTGAGACAAGGCGTCTTTCAAGACCCCGTAGTTACTCTTGATTCCAAGAGCTTTTAGTTCCTGCTTATCCGCTTCTCTTAAATTAAAAGCAATGTATTTAGCGTCTTCTTTAGTTGAGAGTTTAATTGATATCAAGAGAACCTCGGTTGTGACCGTGATGTATAGTTTGCTTCAAATTCTATAGACTGTATGTTACTCGGTAATGGAGAATCGTTTTCAATAATGATACTCACTGAATCAGACTCTGCAAATACAGGGAATCTAAAATCTCCTGATTCACTCGGTACTGAGCCTAAGAATCCACCGGCACTTAAGAACCTTCCGCTAAACGGATATTCAACAGTGGTGCCGGGATTACCGCCGACATCAGGGGTAACTTTAACTTTGAAAAACGCTGTATCATCGTACACAACAGTCATATAGCGAAGCTGATGACGCCCCACTGCAATCATCTCATATCCTCCGTCAGCTTTAGGACGTTTTAATACTGGCTCACTTAATTCGTATTTCATTGTGTAAGGTATTCCAACGAAAAATGAATCAGATGCAGTAAACGTTTCTTTTAAAGTTATCGAACCTGTAGTTGATGACTCTATAGCCATAATCTCACCCTCGGAATCTACTACTTGCATAGTATCTCCACTTTCTATGGCGTACCCTGTAGGCATGTTTAGAGTTGTTCCTGACTGGCCTGTAATTTCTACACGTCTATCTATTGTTGTTGTGTATGTTTTACCTGTGTCTACTAAGCCAGTCTGTAGGTCCATACGTTCAATGTAAGTCTTTGACCCTCTCTTTACTAAGATGTACAATGATTGAGCGATGAAGTGGATGTTAATAATCTCTGTTCCGGGAAGTATAAATTTAAACCATGCAGATTGTACACGTCCCCTTTCAGTCTTAAAGTACTTATAGACATAGATTTCGTTTGTAGCGTCTAGAGACCCTCCCGTAGTCGTTTTACTTAAGACGGCTAAGAGGTCCTCGTGAGTACTTGTAGTCATCTTCTGGACAGTTCCAGGGATATACTTAGGACACTGTGCAGTAGACTCTAAAGCGTTAAAGTCGATGTCAACGTCGTTAGTCTTATAGAACTCTCTAATACCACTAAAAGACCCCCTGTTAAACGCGAAGAACAGAGAGTTTCCTGCGGGAGTGGGGGATACAGTAGTCGTAATATCAAAGTTAGTGGCTTGAGTAATCGAAGCTGTCAAAGGGCTTAATATCGCTTCTCCTTGTAGAGAAAATTGAGACCGCTCTGAGAACAAGATTAGCCGGTCACTAAATGGTACCGCTTTTTCAATCTTGTTGATTTCTGTTCCCCCCGCCCCCACGTCAATAGGCGAAGTATCCAATAACTGTGTGGTAGTTGTTCTAAAGAAATTAAAGAGTTCGGCTGCTTCGCTTAAAGCACAATCTTCTCCACTGACAATAGCTAGTCTGTTTTTAAAGAAAGATATATCATTTATTTTACGACCCGCAAAAGAAGGTACAGGGTTTGTAAGGTCACTTCCGGCTTGTCTAGGGATAAACTTAAATGCTGTGTAGTCACCGCCTGTAGGAACGTTAGAACCCGGAGTAGTGCCGTCGGCTCGTTTGACATAAAAAGTGCCGTCAGATTGTCTAATGAGAATATGAGGCATTGTATCGTAATCCCAGAGGTATTTAATACCAGGACCTATGGTTTCAAGCCAAATGCCTTCTCCAAAATCTTCTCCACCATTTGTTTCAAACACTACATAGTAATCATCTACTTCTGATTCAGGCTCACCTTTTACTAAAACTTTAAAACCGTTTTTAGCAATAGGAGGTAAATCAGAAAACTCTTGAACACTATCTTTTATCAGTTGGTGTCCCTGTTGTCCTAAAGAATCTTCTACAGTTATTTGGAAATCTTCTGAAGAATTTCTAACCCAAACAACACTACCTTTACTTTCTGATGTGAAGTTAGTAAGGGCGTCAATACCACCTGTTTGTACAGTACAATCGGTTACTGGGTCACCTTCAGCAAGTGCGGCAGCAATTTCAGATGTT
>CEON01067288.1_pt1 | contig 10947 bp, 17 predicted proteins | sample 530291 | NCBI WGS metagenome assembly CEON01 (sample SAMEA2619888, study PRJEB7988) | marine metagenome | biome: marine biome (ENVO:00000447); feature: surface water layer (ENVO:00002042); material: "saline water (ENVO:00002010), including plankton (ENVO:xxxxxxxx)" | depth 5 m
ACAGAAAAATATGTTGAAGATGTAGCTAAAAGAATTAATAAGTTTACTTCAGAATTTGTAAATGATGAATCTACAGGTATGAATCAAGTTGTATATGAAATTTTAAAAATAGGAAATAATGTAGATATAGCTGACGGAAAAGATAAAATGATGGGTTTATTTAGCAGATATATGAATGGATGGATTTATTTAGATAAAAATAATGAGTTTATGATATACAAAGATTATCTTAAAGAATATGATGAAGAAAATAATCCAACTGGTGAATATAAGTGGTATAATCCTGTTAAATTAGAAGATTATACACCTCCTAATAAAAAGAAAGGGTTTTTTCATATCAAGTTAAGCGAAGGTCAATTAAACGAATTTTTAGGATTAGCCAAAGAAGCAAAGAAAATTACAGATAAACTTTTTAAATATATGAAAGATGAAATGTCAATTAGTACTGAAGGATTACTTGATACTTTAGTAGAAGCTTTTGAAGGCAGGGTTGATGTAGAAAGATTAAGAATGATATTTTTTAAAGGGAAAACTAAAATAGAAACTTTAACAGGAACAGAAATTGATTTATTAGGAGATTTTTCTAATAAAGATTTAGAATTATATAATCAATTAAAAGATGTATTCTCATATAGTATTAATGATGATTTTGTAATAGCAAATGGTGGTAAAGGTTTTACTATGGATGCACTAAGTGACGATATTTTATACAAACAAAGATATTGGCCTATTTTATATAATCAAAGTAGATTTCCTGATATACTTAACAAAGCTATAGTAAAAGCAGAAGTTAAAGTAGCTGAGTTAACAGCAATTATTACAGAAGGAAAACTTTCAAATGGAGAAGAAGTTAGTGATGATAAAATAAAAGTTGCTAGTAAAATATTAAAAGACCAGTTATCTAAATTAGAACATTTAAAAATAGTAAGAAAAAGAGTGTTTGGATTAAAAGTTGATAATGCAAATAATAGTCAATTATTAACAGGTTATGTAGCAGATAATAAATATTTTAAAAGTGTTTCTAATGCTTTTGATGTAAGACAAATGAGAGTAGATGAAAGCGTTTTTTATGATTACGTAAAATCTTCAATGACTTCTATACAAAAGAATATTTTAGCTGCACAATTAGTAAAATCTATAGTTATATCTAGAAAAAAGAATAGTCCTGAAATGCATGAAGCTGTTTCAAATGCATCTATTAATTTATATAAAGTAATATTTAATGACCCTACAGTAGAAGGTGCATTTAGTAGAGGCCCTTTAAAACATGTACTTGGAACAACAGAAAGATTAAATGATGCGTTAAATTTTATAAGACCATTTAGAAATAAAACTCCAGAACAAACACAGAATACTTTAAATAATATTAAAGGAGCTATTACTGGTTTACATTTATCAGGTTTGGGCACAACTATTCAAAATTGGTTAGATGTATTTAGAAATATACAAGATAGTGGTTTTGATAATTATTCTAAAACTGTTAAGTTAATGAAGAATAAAAATACAAAAAATAAAATTGAAAAAATTATTGAGCTATCAGGTATATTAGACTTTAGTGACTTTTTTAGTCAAGCTATGGTTAGTGGAATTTCTGGTTTACAATTAGAAGAACAAGTTTCAGCAGCTATTATAAAAGAAATGGTTGATTATCATTATAAAATTAACCAAGGAATAAAAGCTTCTAAAGCTAGACAAGAATTTGAAGATAATATAAGAGGCTATTTAGAGCAATCTACAGCTTTTACTACAGCAGAAGAATTTGTTATTTTAGATAAAGATTTAACTGAAGCAGCTAAGTATAATAACAGACAAAGAAGAATTACTACAAGAGTAAATAGATTAGTGCAACATGCAATTAGACATGAATACGTTATAGCACCTATACTTAAAGATAAAAGTGCTAGAAAACAATGGGCAAAAACTTTATATCAAAAACCATTACAATGGGGAGCTAAAGGCTTAGAAGTATGGAATGATTTTTTAGTATCAAAGGAATTCACTATGGATGAAACTGAAAAACATATACGTACTGTTTCTTTTATTATAGGAGCTCAAATGGCTCAAGATATAGGAATGCTACATGCTGAAGTAGATTGGTTTGACTTAGATTTAAACAGAGAAAAAACAGTTGTTACTTATGTTGAGGGCAAAAGAAAGATTACTAAAAGACCATTAAATGATAAAGAAAGGTTATTAGAAATACAAGATTTAAATACTATAATTCAATTTGGTAGAGAAAGAAATATAAAAACAAACTTTGCATTATCTACTCAAGGAGCAGGGCAAGCTTTTTATGGAGAAATAGGTAAGCTGTGGGGAACATTTAAAAACTGGAGTTCTCAAAAATTTGGTAGTGATGTTAGAAAATTTATAAATGCTCATTATTCTTATAGAAACAGAAAAAAAGGCTATAGAACAATGTTAAATAAACCTAGTTTAAAAATGTTAAAAGCAGTACTTACATCTCCATTGAATACTAAAAAATTAAGACAAAAAAACGCTGCAGCTGCATCATTTGTAGACTTTATTAGAATACAAGGCACAACAACTCTTATAATGGATATAGCTACAATTTCATCAGGTCCAGCAGGCTGGGGTATTAGAAGCTTTATGTTTGCATTTGGAGGAAAAGAACTAAGAGGGTTCACATCAGATTTACTTTCTTTATTTATTTTACCTACATTAATAATGGCTCAGATGGTATTACATCCTGATGATGAAGATAACGAAGATTGGGACAGATGGATGCAATATTTTCTAAGAAAGCTACCTAATTTAGGGTATACAGCTAGTTGGGGACAAGAATCTATGTGGGCAATTATAAACAGTATTAGAGAAGAAGAAAAAAAAGCAAAGCAGAATATAGTAAACTTTGCTAGACCATTTATTGGAGGTGGTACAATTATTGGAGATGCAGTAACAAATACTGCTACTCTAATTGAAGACTTGTTATCTGATGATTAAAACATTAAAGAAAAATAACTAACTAAAATAGCTCCAACAAATAAAATAATTATTAGCTCCATATTAGCTTACAAACTTATATTTTAGTGATTGTAATTCAGATACAGTATAAAACAAACTAAGTTTTTCTGAATTTTCTAAATTTTCCCATCCTTTTTTTATTGTTTTGGATATTAAATCTACACATAATGCAGACCTAGCTTCCTGTATTAGTTCTTTATTTTTTTGAATTTCTTCCCAGTCTTTACTGTTCATTTGTTTCTCCTATTATTTTTAAAAACTCTTCTAATTCAAGAGCTATGTATGTTTTGGTTCTATTTCTTTTAAATACTACTGCAGGTATATATTCTTTGCAATTATCTTCGGCTTGAGACAAAGATTCCCATATGTTTAACCTTTCTTGATTTTTACATTCAAAGCTAAACGGTATTAAATCCCTCGCTGCAGGGGAAAGAATGATATCTTCACCAGACTCTCCCATTACAGCTGTCTTAACGTCACCCTCTCTGAGGGTAGGGAAATAATTATAAAGTTTGTCTCTTAGAAAGTTTTGCAGCCTCCTGCCTTTGCCTTTCCTGGATGATGGTTTCACTTGCACCTCTTTTAATTAGTGATAAAACTTCTGTTAGTAATTCTAGTCTTTGTTCCTGTACTAAATTTACAATCTCTTTTACCACAGAGTCAAGCTCATTATCATTTGTGTATTTAGCAAACTCAACAAGATTTTTTGCTTTGTCTCTAATTGAAGCCATCTTTAAAGTCTCCTATTATTATTGGAACTTTTTCTCCTGTTACACGTTTAATGCCCAAATCTTTAGCATTAAGTGCGTATTTACCTATATCGATTTTCAATTTTTCAGATAATTTATCTAAAGCATTCTCGCTTAATTGAATGCCGATTTCTGTAAAAGCTTTTCTAATATATTTCCTAGATAGATGCATTATACTCCTATTCTTGTCCTAACTTTTTTAACCCAAGACTCTATACTACTTGTCCTGTTTTCAATTAATTGTAATTTCTTATGCATTCCTATAACTATGTTTTGCAAATCCATTAACTCATTTATTTCTTCTTTCTTTTTAACCATCTTTTTAGCCATTGTTTTTTTTACTTTATTTTTTTCCATTGTTTCTCCTTAGTATCTGGGATGCCGAAATTAGACTCCCTTTCTAGTTTTTTTTTCGCAGCTTTAAGAACTCTATTTGTCATTTCTTCAAATGATTCTTTTTGTTCTATTTTGCATTTACAATTACTACAAATCATTTTCACAATTCTTACATTTATTAATTACGCCATATACAGACATAAGTTTTTTAGCTCTATAAACTGATGGAGAGAAATGAACTTTGCATTTTGAACATTCCACCTTTATATCGTCTAACTTCATTTTAGATTTACCTCCGTATAATTTTCTTTGATACGCTATTAACTTATCAACAATATCATCATTTCTCAATTTTTTCAGTTTTTTCATCATTCTCCTTTAATTTATCATTTTTTTCTAAATTTTCTAAATGTTTTTTAAAGTCAGGTTCATCACCTTTAAACTGAATATATCTAGTTAATGCTGTAGCTGTTCCTTGAGAAAGATTTATAAGTAATTTTAAATCATGTATTATTGCATTAAGATGTTCTGTTATTTCTTTATTTGATAATTTTTTCTTTGACATTTGTCTCTCCTTGTATTCTTTTCCTTATTTCCAATATTTCTTTTTGATGCTCGTGAAAATCTTCTACATCACCTTTAAACTCTATATATTGTTTTAAAGAGTCAGCTAAATTCTCTATCATTTCAACTAGGGTATTATTAACCCTAGTCAAAACTTCTACTTTTGCCACTATTTCTTTATTTGTTGGTTTTTTACTTGTCATTATTCCTCCTAAAATATATATCTAACTTCTTGCCATGGTAAAGCATTATCATGTGCTTGTATAAAATCTTCTATATATTTTCTTTTTAATTTATATTTGTACCTAATATTTACATTGCCATAATTAGAAGTTTTCTTCTCCTGTATTTCTGGCTTCCATAATAAATCTTTTGCATCTTCACTATTAATACTGTGCATTTTTTCATTATGTGTTAAGTAAATACACTCAGCTTTAACTTTATTTTTAATACTCTCATCCACTATTTCGTCTACTAATTTAAACAATTTTATATAATCTTTCATATAATCTTTATATACTACAATAGGCGAATAGTTTAAGTGAACATCATAACCAGCTTCATAAAAATCATTAACAGCTTTTATTCTATCTATAATTTTAGATGTGCTAGGTTCTAGTTTATCTGATATTACTTGAGGCATAATGCTAAACCTTATGCGAATTTTTCTGTTAGCATCATACCCCAGTAATTTTTTATTAACGTATTTAGTTGCTGCAGTACCCATAGCTTTATCATTTGTTTTAAAGTAATCAAATAATAAATCCCATTCATGATATTTTGCATGTAATATATAGTCTTCATTACAACTAAAATCATATGTATAATATTTTTCGTGTGTTTGATTAGGTTTTTTAGGCCATGGTAATAACCATAAATGTGCATGTATTTCATCAATTATAGCATCTGTATTTGTAGCAATATTTAAACCATTAGGTAAATGTCTTCTCATATAACAATACTCACATTTATATAAACATCCAAAGCCAAATGATGGTGTTATAAAATCACTACTACGACCAGATGGTCTTATTTTCATTGTTTTTCTTTGTATAAATTTCATTATTTCCCCTAATTAATGGGGAGAGCTAGTATATGCCCTAACTCTCCCCTGCTCTCAGCGTTCCTCCAAATTATGCAAAAATTTGAAGAAGATTATCTGTTATCTTCTGATTATGTTCAAATGATGCCATTGTTGGTTTCTTTTCGTGCCATAGTATATCAGTACAAGCATTATAGAAATCCCAATATGTTGTATCTTTGTAATAAATTTTCTCCCTTTCTTTTTCTAAGAAATGTGAGCTTATTTTACCCCATAATGTTACAGGCAAATCACTTAAATAAGTATTTCTTAAAGTAGCTAACTCATTTAAATTAATTGGTGTTTCTACCATTTTTCTCATTCTACTAGTAACCTCATGTACGTCATTTCCACAGTTATCTACTATTTTAGCAGCATTTATAATCTCATCTTCATAACCTTCAGATGTTTTATTATGCTTGAACCTCATTAGATTCATAAAATCTTTAGTAATCATACCATTAGTGCATAGTAATCTTACGAGGAACGTTCTAAATTGTAGAGCTGTTGAACCATCATAACTATTCCAAAAACCCATACCTAAAGCAACATCATCACCTTCTGCTATTTCTGTAGTATTAGTTTTTGATTGCATGAAATGAATGTATCTTTTACCATCAAAGAATGTTTTCATTGCACTCCAATCAAGTTTAGATTTAGTAGCTATTTCAAGAGCCATATCTCTTACTTCTTCATTTGGAACTAATAAGTAATTACTACCTACTACTCCACATTCTTTCCATGTTAAACCACCTTCTTTATCAGTATCTCTTCTTTGTACAGCATAAGCTGACGATTTAATACCTTGAAAATCTAAAGGTACTTTTCTTATTTCTCCATAAGCATTTATCATTTTAACCCCCTGACGTGTTTGTTTGTTTGTAATACTACTCCAGGAATATCTTTTCCCTCTTTTAATTCCTCAAGTAGCCTTCTTTTGTCCAGCTTTAATACAATCTTTTCAACATAGTATTCTTCAGGTATCTTTTTTTCATCTAATATTTCTACTTTACCTGTTTCACCTATTTTAATTGGATTGAAATCATCATGTGCTGGAAGCTGTCCACTGGCTGCATAAGCTTCAATAACAAGACCCTTTAATCTTTCTTGAGTATATTTAAGCTTTTTAATAACCATATCAGCTTTTTCTTTATACTCTTTAGCTAAATCAATCTTGCTATCTATGTTCTTATAAAACCAGTAAACACCATTTTCTTTTTCATGTAGTTCAGTATGTAGTATATCTAACTGTTCGTCAATTTCCTTTTCAGTTAATTCAAAACTATTTTGTACTAACATAATATCACTACTTATTTCATTTAGACTTCTTTTACTCATATTAACCTCTATTTGCACTTAACATCTTAACACCATCTACTTTAATTAATGTATTTAAAGCACCTCTTTCTCTGTTAGCTTCTGTAGTAACAAGTAATGACTTAACATTACCATCTAAACCTTTGTCTGGTTTAAGTGATAATATTTTACTTGCATTATACGCTATTCTAAATGAGCCTCTAGAAGAAGAAACACCCATACCCTCTACCATAGCAGATTTAGTAATCTCAGATATAGCAAATACAACTATGTTATGCTTAACAGCTACCTCAGTTAAAGCACCTGCTATTTCTTCCATTTTAAGATTTAAGTCTCTATGTTTAGAAAGTAATAAGCCCATATGGTCAACTACTACAATCTCAGGCTTTTCTTGCAACATAGATATTTTCTTCTCTAGTTCAATAGCAAAGCATGGATTATAGTCAACATTAAGCCAATTAAATTTATCAGCCATTTTATACTGACCAGTAGCATAATGTTCTTTAAGTTGTTCTTCAGTCCATCCTTGTTCTATTTGAATAAAACGTTGCCATATTTGTCTTGGTGACATCTCCATCTCTAAAAAGTATGTAGGTCTTTTAAATGAATTAACCCAATTTTGAAGCAACATAGTTTTCATAGATTTTGGTGGAGCTTGTATTACTACTAACTCACCTGGATATACAGGAAAGTCTGCATTATACAATTCACCAATATTTATAGGAACTACATCTCCTTTAAGCCAGCTAATTAAATTTTCTTCCATATCATTAGCAGACATTATACCTTGAGATTTCTTTGATTTAAATAATGTGCATGTAGAATTACAATGCTTATCCATTATTTTATCATTACAGCCATATCTATAGCCGCTACCATTATGGCCTTTATAGCAATCAGTAACTATTCTGTCCATTTCTATTTGTTTAAATGGATTTTCATTTGTAGTTACTCTTTTACGCCAATCTTCCATTACAAGTCTTACAATGTTTTCTGGATAACGCCATCTAAGCCAAGCAGCAATACGTAAAGCAGTTGCATGTCTACCACCATAAGATGTGCCTTTTAACATTGTTTGTATGCATGGATATAACATTGGGTCAGGTTCTTTACCTATAGTTTCTTTATATTTTATAGTCTGTTTTTTAATTTCCCTAACAGTTACATCAAATACAGGCTCACATTGTAATACAGGTATTTCTATTTGTCTTGGTTTATTAGCTAAAGCTTTAATACCTAAACTATTTAGTTCAAGCAATTCTTCATTAGTTATATAAATCTTCCACAATTTAGATTTACTATTTAATGTATTATTTAGACGTATTATTCTTGTTTTATCAGTAACAGATACATCAGCATATTTATATATACCTTTTTTATCTAATTCATCTTTAACTTTTAAATGAAGATTTGTATCTGGTTTCCATTTAAATGCTTTGTCTGGAATACCAACATGAAACCCCCTACCACTAAAATAAATATTACTAGGAACGCCAATATTATTAAGCATAGAAACTAATTTAATAGTTTTTTCTTGAGCTTCTTCAATTTCACTACCATCAACGTCAAGCATAAATTCTCTTGGAAGATATATTATACCATTATAGCCTGATAGTGTTTTCTTTTCATTAAAGTATTTTATTACCTCTTCATCATAGCCATATAAGGATAGAAATGTATCTTTAGCCACGTTTTCCCATTTTATTGAATTATCACTTGGGAAGAAGTGATGTCTATTTGATAATCCAAAAGCAAATTCTCTTATCATATTATTTCCCCTTATGTTAATAAAGAGAGCCATACGTGTTCCTCTGCCTAACAGGGCACCTGAAAAGGTTATCGTAGTTAGGACTTTTATACAGGACGAGTTATGACTCTCTTTAGTTATTGTTTATACTATTTTACCAAGGGACATCACCATTTGATGACTCGGTATTTGTTTCACTTACAACACCATTAGCTTCATTTCTTCTAGCTTGGTATTTTTCAGCAGACTCTTTTATACGAGCAATTCTATTGTCGTCAAATTTATCTACTATATTTTCAAATGGTACAGCAGGTGCTACCTTTTGTGATATTTCAGAATAGCCATTAGCTTTCTTGTAAAATAACACTTGTAATGATTTACCTTTTAAACCATTTGGCGAATCATCAAGACTAGCAGCAGTAGTGCCATCTTTATCCATTTCTTCTAATATAGTTGGATTAGCATATCTAACCATATTAGTTACAGAGAACTCTTCTCCGTCTTTATTACGTGCTTCCCATACACGACATTTTACAGTTTCAGGGTATCCTTCAAAGTGTAAATCAATGTATTTAGAACCATTAAAATCACCCTTTACAGCGTTAGATATAGTTACAGTTTTCCAACCTTCATCATATCCACCACCTTCTTTTTTAGTTACAACTATTCCCATAGTTTCTCCTAGTTTATTTTCGTTAACGTTCTTAGACTAAGTGTCTTACCACTACCTGGCTCACCTATCACAAGTACTTTAGCAGTATCCCATCCTTTTTTCTTAACAGCATTAAATATTATACTATAGTCTTGTGGTATTTCAGCAGGTAATTCTTGTGTTCTATCTTTTGCATGACAATAATGTTCGTCTCTTGCTGTTACCCACACATATTCACGAGTACCATCTTTAGCTTTACGAACTTTAGTATATACTACAAAATCAAACCATTTACCAACATCTACTTTCGTAGAGCCTTCAATATATGGCATAACTCTCATTATACCATTCTCATTATCTTCTTGCATTTTACAATGACAATTAACAATAAGATTAGCAGGTATAGCATTAGTAAATGAAAAGAAATTATCAAGAGTGTCTTTAAGTTTGCCCCATTGCTTTAATTGCAATTGCTCAGCTTTACCTTTTAACTCTCTTGCATATTTCTTAGACATTTCACTAGCTGTATCTATAACCATACAATCTACTTCTGCACCCTCTTTAGCTATTATTTCATAGCCTGATTGTTTTACAGATATACCACCTACTTGTACTTCTTTTTCTACTTTTTTACGTGACCAGATTTGACCTATAAAATTTCTAAAGGAAGTAAAGTCATTAAAGTTTAATAAGGGTAACCCAAATTTTTCTTTAATAGTTTCTTTACTCCCAATAGATTTATAGCCATTCTCTAAGTCGATTAATAATGTTTTCATTATTTTTGTTTCTCCTTATTTAACAGCACTATAATTTACGATTTCTCCAACAATTATTCAAGAAATTACTCATAATCAGGATAAACACCTGGTTTTAAAGTATATCTTGCATAACCTGCTTTACCTTCTTTCTTTGATTCAATATTATAATAAGGTTCAGTATGTCTTAATGTATGAATTATAGCTCCTAGCCTCATAGACTGAAACATTTCATAAGCATCCATTGGTGTTATAGAACCATAAGTTTGAAGATACATTAATACTTTTTCTTGTTTACTTTGTTTTTTAGCCATATAACTCTTTCTCCCATATTTTATTAACTTCGTTTCTTGTCTTATTGCCTACATTAATTTCTTTATTTGTGTAAATTAATTTAAGCAATATAGTCTCTAACTGGTCTTTATCTAGCTGTTCTAACTTTTTTTCCATTCCTATTACCATATCTCAAATCCTCCACTTTGTATACAGAATTTAGCAAATTGTTTTACATTATCTACATCAAATGGATAAGAACTAGCAAATTTATCATCAGAATCTTCTTGATTTTGCATATAAGCTGCTTGATATTTAAGACATTCACCATTTTCTATACTTTCTAACAATCTTTCACCTAGCTGTTTTGCATCTTCTTCATCAAGACCTGCACCATCATTACAATGTCCACTATCCCATACATCTTCAGATATTATATCATCTGCTATTTTATAACAATAATTCCATAATGGTCTCCACCACCAACA